>ERZ779740.6-NODE-6-length-237475-cov-13.54_pt1 | contig 237475 bp, 169 predicted proteins | sample MGYA00511099_ERZ779740 | MGnify/ENA primary metagenome ERZ779740 (study PRJEB29588, sample SAMEA2161216) | human gut metagenome | biome: human gut; feature: human-associated habitat; material: faeces | place: Denmark | collected 2008/2010 ...
AGTCAAGAAAAGTATACGCTCTTCATATTCCACACGTAAACAACTGTGACACTGCGACAAACACTCCATTGCGCGATGCAATTCTTCACTCTCTTTCTCAAAAACAACATGAAAACCTCTCCCACGGAAAAGCTTCACATCCTCAATAGGATTTTTTTAGCCATAATTGTACTATTTGAAAATTGTTTATTTATAATATGATAACATATCGAATACAAAATTAGTAATACTTCACCGGAATATCGTAATTTCGCAGGATTTTATACTCAGTTTTTTCACCTTGCAAAATACCGACAATAAAAAAGGAAGAATAGATAATAAGGTACGTGTATACGCACGAACCTTGTTTATATAAATATTTAGAATAGGACAGTAGCAGATAGATCGTAATTTTATAGGATAAACATCCAAAAATGCTGTAAGCATATATAAAGAAAGAAAATTCTTAAAAAGAGTGTGTCAAAGTAAAAATCAAAAAACAAAGAGCCGCCACAGAACACCTTCCGGGCAGCTCTTCTTTCATAGAAGTAATGTAACAGAAAGAGAGTATAATACAGAGATTTAGTCTTGTCCTCCTCCCAATGCTTGGAACAGATTAATTAAGCTTTGTATTTCGGTAAAATGATTGGCAGTTTGCGACAGTTGCGCACTTAGCAAAGTCTGCCGGGCCGTAAGCACTTCCAGATAGGTGGTGTTACCATGCTCCATCAGCAAAGAAGTACTTTTCAGGGCAGTTTGCAGAGAAGCAACCTGTTTATCCAGCAGTAGTTTCTTCCCCTGGCTGGTCTGGTAAGCCGTCAAGGCATCGTTCACCTCACTGCCTGCATTGAGCAAACTCTGCTGGAAGCCAAGTGCAGCCTCTTCCTGCCGTGCACGGGCAATGCGGTATTGAGCCACAACCTGCCCCCGATTGAAAAGCGGCTGCGTCAATGAACCCACAGCAGATGCCAGAAACTTGCCCGGATTGAGAATCATGCTTCCTGCCGAGTTCGTCCAACCGGCACTTCCACTTAAAGTAATGGAAGGATAGAAAGCGGAACGAGCCTGATTCGTACCATAGAATGCTGCCTCGAGCGAACGTTCGGCGCTACGCACATCCGGTCGCCCGGAAAGCATCTGCACAGGAATACCTACCGAGAAGTCGGCGGGGAATTGCTGCTGCTGCAAACTGCCACGTTCGTAGTGACGGGGTGTTTCGGCAAGCAGAAGGGCAAGACTGTTCTCGGTCTGGCTGATCTGCTTCAACAAGTCGAGCACAGAGCCTTGTACCTGATAGTAAGTAGCTTCCATCTGCGATACGGCCGATTCATTCGCCATTCCGGCGTTCATCAGGGCACGGGTGGATGCCACGGTTTCCTTCCATGCCTCTTCCGTCTGCCGGGAAATGGCGAGTTGCTCGTCCAGCATCAACAGCGTATAGTAAGTATTGGCTATTCCTGCAATCAATTGGGTACGCACAGCCTGGCGGTAGTCTTGACTCTGGGCATACAATGCCTTGGACTGCTTCTTGGCATTGCGCATACGGCCGAAAACATCCAGCTCCCAACTGGCAGTAACGGGCAGCGAATAGGTCTGTGTAGCCTTATGCGTATCGAAGCTACTCACAGTGCCCTGCGGAGCAAGAGCAAAGGCAGGCAGGAAAGCAAGCTTGGCAGACATCAGCGTGGCCTGTGCCTCTTCTACGCGAAGCTCGGCAGACTGATAGTCGGTGTTATTCTGCAATCCCTGCTCGATGAGGGATTGCAAATGAGGATCGGTAAAGAGCTCCCGCCAATCCATATTACCCAGACTGGCAGTGTCTTCGGTCACTACCTCCCCACCATAAAGCTGGTCGGGGACAGAAGTAACGGGCTCGTATTTGGTATAGATGCCACAACCGCTCAGCAGCAGGCCGGTGACAGCTAATGTGATGATTTGTTTTTTCATTCTTCAGTATCTTTAATATGTTTCCGGGAATTGGAGGTCCCTTTCATTTATTTACTATTTCGTTCAGCTTCACTCTTCTCCTTTTCAAGCAACACCTGCACGTCTGCTTCTTCTTCCATCGGCGGACGGATTTTCTCCTGCAGGAACTCGAAGATGATGTAGAACACAGGTACCACGAAGAGCAGAGCCAGCGTTCCGACAAGCATACCGCCTACGACACCCGCACCCAGTGAACTGTTACCATTGGCACCTGCACCCGAGGAGAACATCAACGGAAGCATACCGAAGATCATCGTCAGTACCGTCATCAGGATAGGACGCAGACGGACTTGTGCGGCAGAGTAAGCAGACTCCACAATACCCATACCTTTACGGCGACGCTCTATGGCATATTCCGTAATCAGGATAGCCGTCTTGGCCAGCAGACCGATCAACATAATCACACCCGTTTGCAGGTAGATGTTGTTTTCAAGTCCGAGGAACTTGGCGAAGAGGAACGATCCCATCAATCCGAACGGAACGGAGAAGATAACGGCAAACGGTACCAGGAAACTCTCGTAAAGACATGCCAGAATCAGATAGATCAGGAATACACAAATGGCATAGATGAAAATCGTCTGTCCGCCACCGGTACTTGCTTCTTCACGAGCCATACCTCCGTATTCATATCCGTAGCCCGTAGGCAGAACCTGTTCAGCCACTTCTTCGATAGCCTTTTGCACTTCACCCGAAGAGTAACCTTCGGCAGGGTTCACATTGGCTGCAATGGAGCTGTAGAGGTTGAAACGGTTGGTAGTTTCCGGCCCCAACACTTTCTTCAGTGTCACGAACTGGCTTACCGGAGCCATTTCTGCGCCATTGCGTACAAACATGTTGTCCAGTGACTGCTCGTCCAGGCGATACTCAGGTGAAGCCTGCATCATCACACGATACACTTTACCAAACTGGTTATAGTTGGAAATGTATGCACCACCACAGTAGCTACCCAACGCATCGAGCACTGCACCCGGAGAAATTCCTGCACGCTTACATTTGGCTGCATCGACTTCTACCGATACCTGCGGGAAGTTAATGGCGTAAGCGGTATAAGCCATATCTACTTCGGGACGCTGGTTCAAAGCACCAAGGTAATCGATCACTGCCTGGTAGAACGTTGCCATATCGCCACCGGTCCGGTCCTGAAGGTTCAGCTCGATAGAGTTACCCATACCATAACCCGGAATCATACCCGGCTGGAAACTGAATATCTGTGCTTCCTTGATACCGTAGAACTGCCCATTGAGGCGGGCAACCACTGCATCCGAACTATGATCTTTTCCTTTTCGCTCGCTCCAATCCTTCAGACGGATAATAATGGTACCGTAAGAAGTTCCCTGGCCGGATATAAGTCCATAGCCTGCTACGCGGGCATAATGTTCTATTTCGGGCGTATCCTGAAGAATACCTTCGAGCTTATCCATTACCTTCGTTGTTTCATCGAGCGTGCTTCCCGGAGAGATGCTGACGTTCACCATGATGACACCCTGGTCTTCCTGCGGAACAAGCCCTGTCTTAGTAGTACTCATCAGATAAACCAGCAATACAACAGCAGCTATCAATGAGGTCCACACCATCCAGCGGTGACGGATGAAGTACATCACACCTTTCTTATATTTACCCAGCACGGCATTGAATGAAGCGTTGTAAGCTGCACGCACCCGGCCGTTGATACTCTTGGCGCTCTTGGTTCCGTCCGACGGGCGCATCATGATGGCACACAGAGCCGGGCACAACGTCAGAGCCGAAATCATAGAAATACCTACGGCAGTTGCCATCGTGATACCAAACTGTGTATAGAACACACCGGAGGTTCCACCCATGAACGTCACAGGAATAAACACAGCCATGAACACACAGGTACAGGAAACGATAGCCATCGTTACATCTCCCATCGCATCTTTGGTAGCGAGGTAAGCCGATTTATATCCGGCATCGAACTTGGATTGCACCGCTTCCACCACCACAATGGCATCATCCACCACCGTACCGATGGCAAGCACCAATGCAAACAGCGTCAGGATGTTGAGACTGAATCCTGCAGCCACCAGGCAGGCAAATGTACCCACCAGCGACACGATGATGGATATGGACGGAATGAGCGTACTCTTGAGATCCTGCAAGAAGAAGTATACCACCAGGATAACCAAAAGGATAGCAATAATCAGTGTTTCCACCACATTATGGATAGAAGCGAAAAGGAAGTCGTTCGAGCTCATCATCGTGACGAATTCCGTTCCTTCCGGAAGGCTCTTTTCCATTTGCTTCATCTGGGCGGTGATTTCTTTATTCACCGCGGTTGCATTGGAACCTGCTGTCTGGAATACCATGTAGAGAACGGCAGGTTTACTGTCCATTTCACTACGGAAACTATAAGTCATCGTGCCCAGTTGCACATCGGCCACGTCTTTCAGGCGGAGTACAGAGCCGTCGCTCTGAGAACGGATCACCGTATTCTGAAATTCTTCCACGCTCTTCAACCGACCGCGGTATTTCATGGTAAACTGGAACACATTCTTGGAACTTTCGCCCAACGAACCGGTAGGAGCTTCAATGTTCTGCTCGCCCAATACGGCAGTTATGTCCGAAGGAACCAGGCTGTATTGTGCCATCCGCTCCGGCTTCAGCCAGATACGCATACTATAGGTATCACCCAACTCCATAACGTCTCCTACCCCTTCGATACGTTTGATCTGGGGAAGTACGTTAATATCCAGATAGTTGGCAAGGAAGGTCTGATCGTAACGTCCATCGTTGCAAACCATAGCACCGATCTGGAGGAAGCTGGTCTGACGTTTCTGCGTACTTACACCGATTTTGGTTACCTCGGCGGGCAGCAATCCCTGCGCCTTGGCTACACGGTTCTGTACATTTACCGCCGCCATATCGGGGTCGGTTCCTTGTTTGAAGTAAACCTGTATAATAGCCAGACCGGAATTGGAAGCTGTGGAGGTGATATACATCATATTCTCCACACCATTGATACTTTCTTCCAGCGGCATGATAACGCTGTTCATCACTGCCTCAGCATCGGCACCCGTATATTGGGCGCTTACATATACCGTAGGAGGCGCAATGTCCGGATACTGCTCTACCGGCAGCGTAAGGAGCGAAATAAGCCCTATGACCAGAATCAGCACGGAGATGGATATAGCCATCACCGGCCGCTTTATAAATATGTTTCCTTTCATAATTCAGTCTCCTTCTTATTTAACTTGTGTACCCTCACGCATCAACCCGGCACCTTCTGATACGATTTCATCACCGGGATTCAGTCCGCTCAGTACCACATATTCGCGTCCGTCGCTGATGCCGGATACTGTGACCAGCGTAGAGACGGCTTTACCATCCACTACCTTATATACTACTACCTTATCCTGCATCTGCACAGTGGCTCCCTGCGGAATGGCAATGCAATCTTTATAAATGCTCGGTACCACTACCGTACCGGATGCTCCGCTATGAAGCAGGCGTGATTCATTAGGAAATACTACACGCGCCATTACAGTACCTGTCTGGCGGTCGATAACTCCGCTGATGGATTCTATTATACCTTTCTTATTATATACCGAATTATCATTCAATACCAATTCCACTTCCGGCATATTCTTCAATGCTTCGTCCATGCTACCGTACTGGCGGGTAAGAGCCAACAACTGATTTTCGTTCATGGAGAAATAGACATACATATCCGAGTTATCACTAACCGTAGTCAACGGATAAGGTATGTTGGCACTAACCAATGCACCTGCACGATAGGGCAATGCACCCACCACTCCGTCACTGGGACTTTTCACTTCAGTATAGGAGAGGTTGTTGCGGGCATTTGTTTCCTGTGCTTCGGCCTGCGTCAATTGTGCTTTGGCGGTGAGGAATGTATTCTCAGCCGTTTTCAGGCTGAACTCTGAAACTACTTTTTGCGCATACAGTTCTTTGTTACTCTTGTAGGTGAGTTCGGCGGTAGCCATTGCAGCACGTGCAGCCTCTACGTTGGCGGTGGCAGTTTTGAGCGCAGCTCTGTACGGAATCTGATCGATAACGAAAAGTAATTGTCCGCGACGCACTGTCTGCCCTTCGGTTACACAAAGTTTTTCGATAGTACCCGATACCTGCGGATAGATGTCGATATCCTGCCGCCCGCGAATCGTAGCCGAATATGAGGTGGAAAGCTCCTTATCCGCCGCTTCTACTTTCATTGTTGCATAAGAAGGTTTCACTCCCGCATCTGTTGCCTGCTTGCAAGATGCCATCCACACTGTACAACCGACAATCCCTATCAGCCGTAACCATTTTTTGTTCACTGTAATCATACTTTCTCTTAATTGTCATTTGTTAAAACTGGGACAAATGTAGGAGAAAGGAACAAGGACATAGTGACCAATTTTCCCCCAAGAATGTTCTATTTTCGTTATTTACCATTTTTAAGGCTAACTAATTATCAATAAGCAACATATAGGACAAAATTAAAGGCTTATAGGACATCCCGTTTTCCCCATAATTCACCAACTTTGCAAAAAGAAAAAAGGAAATAATATGGAAAAAGAGAACATTAAGACCGTTACCATTGAAGACTTTAAGAACAGTCAGCATATTCTTGACTATTTAGACGATGACTTCGCGATAGTGAACAGTCTGGATGGAATACCTTATAGTAATGAGATAGTCAGACTGGAATGTTTTCTCATTGCCGTCTGCATAGAAGGGTGCATTCAACTGGACATCAATAATAAGACTTACCAGTTGCAACCGGGCGATTTACTGCTGGGTCTCCCTAATACCATTATCGGGCATACGATGATGAGTCCTAAATATAAGGTAAGGCTTGCAGGGTTCTCTACCCGTTTCCTGCAACGTATCCTCAAGGTAGAAAAGGACACGTGGGATACCGCCATTCATATCCACAACAATCCGATAAAATCTATTAGCAGAGAGAATGATAACAGTATTTTTAAATACTACGGAGAGCTAATTATGGCAAAGATTAATGATGAGCCTCATTGTTACCACAAAGCAGTAGTACAACATCTGTTTTCTGCTCTTTTCTGCGAGATGCTGGGTTATCTCAACAAGGAAATTGCCGACTCAGAGAAAGCGTTTTCGAAAGAAGGCATCAAGCAAGCTGACCATATTCTACGGAAATTCATGGAATTACTGTCGAAAGATAATGGTATGCATCGTTCTGTGACTTACTTTGCCGATGCACTTTGCTATACGCCCAAGCATTTTTCAAAGGTCATTAAGCAAGCGTGCGGCAGGGCTCCACTGGACCTGATAAATGAGACTGCCATAGAGCACATCAAATACCGGCTGAAACATTCGGATAAATCCATCAAAGAAATTGCAGAAGAATTCAACTTCCCGAATCAATCTTTTTTCGGGAAGTATGTGAAGGGGCATTTGGGAACATCACCGATACGGTATAGGAGTGAGAGGGAAGGGTGAGATTCCTATATAAATCCATTTGCCTACTTTATTTGTTACTTATCTGAACGATTAGTAACAAATCACCAATTATGAAATATAAATCTTTGTCTTTATTGATAATCGCCCTGCTTTCCGCCTGTACGCTCGGAGCGCAGAACCGCAAAAAAGTAGGAGTAGTACTGAGTGGCGGTGGCGCCAAAGGCGTGGCGCACATCGGAGCGCTGAAAGTGATAGAAGAAGCCGGAATTCCGATAGATTATGTAGTAGGTACCAGTATGGGAGCCCTCGTCGGCGGACTATACTCTATCGGCTACACCCCACAGCAATTGGACAGCATTGTCAATGCACAAAACTGGAAGTTTCTGCTGTCTGATACCCCTGATCCGGAAACTACATTGCTGAGCGAAAAGCTAAAGGAAGAACAGTACTTGCTCTCTGTTCCGATTGCCGGAAAATCAGCACATGTATCCGATGCAGGGATTATAAAAGGAAGAAACATATCACGGTTGTTTTCCGAATTGACAGTGGGGTATCATGACTCTATCTCTTTCAACCGGCTCCCCATCCCATTCGCTTGCGTATCGGACAACATTGTAAATGGTAACAAGGTCGTTTTTCACAACGGTATACTGGCCACTGCAATGCGTGCCAGTATGTCTATTCCGGGAGTATTCTCCCCGGTTTATCTCAATGGCAAAGTGCTGGTAGACGGCGGACTGATAGATAATTACCCCGTAGATATAGCCCGGCAAATGGGAGCGGAAATTATTATCGGAGTCGATGTACAGAATCCATTAATGAAAGCGGATGAACTGACAAGCCTCTCGAGCGTGCTGGGACAAATCATAAACCTGGTGGGAGAAGAAAGCTACAGAAAAAATGTAAAGGATAGTAATATACACATACAGGTAGATGTGGATGGATACTCGGCAGCAAGTTTCAACTCTGAAGCATTGGACACATTGATGCGCAGGGGCAAAGAGGCCGCCATGAAAGATTGGGAAAAACTGATTGCACTGAAAAAGGAAATAGGTATCAGTACGGATTATCGCGCAGAATATCCCGGCCCCTTCAAAATACCAACGCGTGCCATGCTGGATACAATACCGTCCGTAGCACAAATTACTCCGCATGAGAAGCCGGTGAATACCATAAATATAGGAGGCAGGTTTGATAATGAGGAGTTAGCCGTATTGCTACTGAATGCAAGGGCATATCTCGGAAAACAGAAGAAATCGCAACTAAGCGCCACTACCCGGCTGGGTAAGCGGACTTTCGGACAACTGGAATACACGTACTCGCTACGCAATAATTGGGATCTCAGTACAGGGTATCAGATAGGATATAATGATTTCAATCTTTATAAGGAAGGCGACCGACTGATGAATCTGACCTATGTGCATCACACGGCTTGGATAGGATTTACGAAAAGCTGGTGCAAGTTGCTCGTCAAGGCAGGTATTCATTTTGAGAAGTATAATTATCACGACTGGCCGTCGGGACCGGATATCTCTATTACCAAATCAAGTGACAAGGCTTTGCTCAGTTATCAGGCCAGTGTCATGTACAATAGTCTGAATAACCAGCGGTTCTCTACGCAGGGAATGGAATGGGAAGCATCGTACAGGCTCTATACGGATAACATGATAGCTTACGGTTCGGGTAGTCCTGTATCGGTATTTCAAACACATTGGAGTGGATATTTCTCACCGAACCGGGTATTTACCATCATGCCGTCGGTATATGGCAGGGTAGTCGGGAAAAATACGCAATCGCTGGCGATATCGAACTTTGTAGGTGGAAATGTACCGGGAAGATACATGGAACAACAAATTCCTTTCACGGGTATCAATCACATCGAAATAAGTCCGGATGCTATGCTGACGGGGATGCTGGGAGTCAGAGCACGGACTTACAAGAACCAGTACATCGTAGTGCGGGGCAGTTACGGACGGACTGCCAACAAAATAGAAAATCTGTTTGGTGGAACAAATACTCATGGATTGGCGGGAGGCAGCATAGGATATTGTTACAACAGCATTATAGGGCCTATTGAAGCGGAACTTAACTATTCGAATCAGTCCAAGAAGCTGGGATACTATATCGGAGTGGGATTTACTTTCTAGTTGCTTTGGATTTATTACAATACACGCACAATATTGCTTTGGATTTATTACAAGAAAATCCATTTTGTGCTTTGGATTTATTACAAATAGAATTATATTTGCATCAAAAGCAACCAATTAACAAGGAAGTTATGATATACAGATATGCATTATCTTACCTGGAAGCCTGGAAGAAGAATCCTATGAGAAAACCATTGATTCTGCGTGGAGCGCGCCAAGTAGGTAAAACAACTTTAGTAGAAAACTTTGCAACGGAATTTGACTGTTTCCTACGACTCAACCTGGACGAGGAAGAAGACCGGAACTTATTTACCCAATACAAGGAAATACATAAGCTGATAGAAGCTATCTTTTTTTATTTACGTAAAAGTCCCAATCAAGGAACAGTTTTACTCTTCATTGATGAGATACAGAATTCTCCCGAAGCTGTAGCTATGCTTCGGTACTTTTATGAAAAGCGTCCGGACATTTACGTCATAGCCGCAGGCTCACTACTGGAGAATGTAATAGACCATAAAATTTCCTTCCCCGTAGGCAGAATAGAGTATATGACCCTGCACCCATGTTCTTTTTTGGAATACCTGAATGGAATAGGTGAAGATTTTGACCAACAAGCCATAGAAGAATTAAAGGCCGACGCAATCCATGAAAGATTAATGTATGAGTTCCGAAAATATTGCATAGTAGGTGGTATGCCGGAAGCCATCAAAGTATATGCCCAAACAAAAGATTTACTTTCATTGGATACCATTTATGATGCCTTGATCGCTTCATATAGTGATGATATTGAAAAATATTCGCCTAATGAAACACAGACTAAAGTAATGAGGCATATCCTGGAAACCGGATGGCAAAAAGGAGGAGAAACGATCACTTTCGAGCGCTTTGGAGGTTCGGAATACCGTTCACGAGAAGTGGGAGAAGCATTTCGCACCATACAAAAAGCCATGCTTTTAGAATTAGTGTATCCAACATTAAACAATCGTTTACCTTTAGAGGCGCAATTGAGCCGTCGCCCCAAGTTAATTTGGCTGGATACCGGATTAATGAATTACAAAGCCGAAGTTCGAGAAGAAGTCTTTTCTGTATCTGACATATCCGATGCATATAGAGGGCATATAGCGGAACAAATAGTCGCCCAAGAACTATTGGCACACACTACAAAAGTCTCTGAACGAAGATATTACTGGATTGGTGGTAAGCGAAACTCTACAGCAGAAGTCGATTTCGTATGGAAACGTCAGCCGTACGTATTACCCATTGAAGTAAAATCAGGTATAAATGCACATCTTCGCTCCCTTCACCTATTCATGTCCAACGCTCCGCACGATTTAGCCATCAGGGTATGGAGTAACCGGATGAGTATAGACGAGGTGAAAGAACCCGGTACCGGAAAAATGTTCAGGTTGCTTAACCTTCCTTATTATTATGTAGGAGTACTGGATAAAGTGATTGATAGCATAATGAAATAATGAACTATTCTTTAGCCTCCTCCTGTGAAATACGGATAGCAGTGTATAGTTCAAGTATGGCGGCAACCGTCAGGCACACAATCCACTCATTTCCGTGAGTGAAGAACATGAATGCTCCGGTGAGCACCAACAGCAACGCACCGAAAATCTGTTGGCGGCGGAGGCGTTTTACATTGGCCCTACTACTCTTGGAAGGAGAATTGATCTGGGCCAATGCCACCATAGTAGCACCGATTGTATAAACATAGGGAGCAACCTCCCAGCTGGTGATGTAGACGGCAGCACCAAACAGTACCATCAAAGCGCCTACAGTAAACAAAGCAGGTATCAGGGATTTCATTTTTCGATGTCTTCTTCAAATACGTAAATATCCTCATTCGGTTTCTTCATCAGGTACTTCTCACGCGCAATACGCTCGATGGCACCGGAATCTACAGCCAGCTCGTTCAGCCGTTCTGTATTCTCTTCATATTCTGCCCGGTATTTCTCAATCTCAGAATTCAGGCGACTGATTTCATTCGCATAACCCATACGGCGCACGATGCTGTTTTCATCCAGAAAACCTACAACCACTACAAATGCAACAAACGTAATCAAGTATTTACGTCTGCGGACAAAAGCCCAAAGTGTCGCTAATTTATCCATTGATAAACAAATTAATAATTAAAGAATTAATAATTAAAAAGAAACCGGGAGGGGATTCTTCGCCTACAAAGATAAGAGGAATAACTGAGAAATTCCTTTTTTTTATGTACATTTGCACAAATTGTAATGGACAAGAATATCCCAAATCATGGAAAATTATATCGTATCGGCACGAAAATATCGCCCTACGACCTTTGAGTCGGTAGTGGGACAACGTGCCCTGACCACTACGCTGAAAAATGCCATCGCTACCGGCAAACTGGCACATGCCTACCTGTTCTGCGGTCCGCGCGGTGTGGGAAAGACTACTTGCGCCCGCATCTTCGCCAAGACCATCAACTGTATGAGTCCTACTGCAGAAGGCGAAGCGTGCAACCAATGTGAATCGTGTACAGCGTTCAATGAACAACGGTCATACAACATCCATGAACTGGATGCCGCATCCAACAACTCCGTTGACGATATCCGCCAACTGGTGGAACAGGTGCGTATTCCGCCCCAGATAGGAAAATATAAAGTATATATCATCGACGAGGTACACATGTTGTCCGCTTCGGCTTTCAACGCTTTCCTGAAAACGCTGGAAGAGCCGCCCCGTCATGCCATCTTTATCCTGGCAACTACAGAAAAACATAAGATTCTGCCTACTATCTTGTCCCGTTGCCAGATATATGACTTTAACCGCATCAATGTAGATGATACGGTTGCCCATCTGGCATATGTCGCTTCAAAAGAAGGAATTACTGCCGAACCGGAAGCCTTGAATGTCATTGCACTGAAAGCTGATGGAGGTATGCGTGATGCTTTGTCTATTTTCGACCAGGTAGTCAGCTTCACCGGTGGGCACATCAGTTACAAAAGTGTAATTGAGAACTTGAATGTACTGGACTACGAATATTATTTCCGGTTGACGGATCATTTTCTGGCAAACCAGGTCAGCGATGCATTGCTGTTGCTGAATGATGTGCTGAATAAAGGATTTGATGCCAGCCACTTCGTAACAGGGCTGTCATCCCACTTCCGTGATTTACTTGTGAGTAAAGATCCCGCCACCCTGTCACTACTTGAAGTGGGTGCCAGCATCCGGGAGCGCTACCAGGCACAGGCACAGAAATGTCCGCTGCCTTTCCTGTATCGCGCTATGAAGCTTTGTAATGATTGCGATTTAAATTACCGCGCCAGTAAAAACAAGCGGTTACTGGTGGAACTGACTCTGATACAGATTGCCCAGCTTACCGCCGAGGGGGACGACGTCAGTGGTGGGCGTGGCCCTAAACAATCTATCAAACCCATATTTTCGCAGCCTGCCGCCGCTCAGCAGCCACAGGCCGCACATGCTATGCCCCAACCGCAAGCAACAACTGCCGCTCCGGCACAACCCCAGCCGGTGCAACAAGCTCCTGCAGCCCAAGCTGCCCCTGCATCTCCGCAAGTCCAACAGCCTTTTGGCTCGCAAGCTGCTGCCATGCGTCCCACTCCTACTGCCGTATTAATGGCCCAAGGAAAAGAGGAAAAGAAAATCCCCGTTATGAAGATGTCCGGTTTGGGAGTCTCAATCAAACATCCACGGGGTGAAGAAGAAGAAAAAAAACAAGCTGCAGCATCAGCAGTACAGCAAAATGCACAGCCTGAAGAAGATTTTATCTTCAATGAAAAGGATGTCAACTACTATTGGCAGGAGTACGCCGGACGCTTGCCCCAAGAGCAAACCGCCCTTGCCAAGCGTATGCAGGTTATTCGCCTGACCATGCTGAATGCAACTACATTTGAGGCCGTAGTGGAAAATGATATTGCAGCCAAAGAATTCACAGACCTGATCCCTACCCTGCAAGGCTACTTACGCAAACGGCTGAAAAACAGCAAAGCAACGATGACAGTCCGCGTCAGTGCCCCCACTGAAAAAGTGCGTGCATACAGCCGTGTGGAGAAATTCCAGTTGATGGCACAAAAGAATAATGCCTTAATGCAATTGAAAGAAGAATTCGGTTTGGAGCTTTATTGATAATTATAATTAAGTAATTGCAGTTTTTATCCAACAAATACTTTTGTTTTTTTAGTTTTATCATTACATTTGCGGATGAACTAACAAAAACATATCTTTTACTTTGAGAAAAATTGCGATAATATCAGCAGTAACAGGCTTTTTGCTCTTCTCTTTTGCAGCAGGAACACACGCCACCAGTGCAGACAAAGAACGTCTGGCTGCTTTGCAATCTCTCATAACCAAAGAGGTACCTTATGATGCCAATATACCGATAGACAGCATCATATCATGGACCGATGAACTGGCTCCCACACTGAAATCTCCCAAAACAGAAGAAGCTTACTTCACTTTAGTTCTGTGGGAAGTGAATGCATATATCATGCGAGGAGACCTCAGCCTGGCAATAGACCGGGCACGATTAATGTACGAATATGCTAAAGATATAAAATCCAATTTCGGTATCGCTCTCTCCAACCAGGCTGTCGGACAGGCTTATTCGGCCTCCAACATACAGGATAAAGCTTTGATCTCTTATATGGATGCACTGCGTTACCTGCCTGAAAACAACCCGCAAACCTACCGGTTATTGGTGAAAATCTCCACGCAACTACAACAAATGAATCGCCTGGAAGAGGCTATGGAATATGTAAAGAAGCTGAATCCGCTTCTTGAACAGAATCCGGAACATCCGCTTGCCATCCCCATACTTATAGAAAATGCAACTTACTACATCTCATCAGGAGATCAGGATACTGCGCTCCAGTATCTGCACCGGGCAGACTCGATTTACAAAAACCATACTCATGAAATAGCCCATGAGTTTTCCATCAACTATTACACTGCTGCCTGCTATCGCGCATTGGCTGCCGATTACCACAACAAGGAAAAGGCTGATGAAGCCTTGGCACTTTATAACCAGCTTCTGGAAGTGGTATCCAATAATAAACGCTCGCTGGAGTACCGCTGGATTTGTGCGGAAAAGATCTATTTATATAAACTGCTGGGGCGCTTTGATGAAGCCTGCCAGATTTATAAGGAACTATACAGTGTTACTGATACCCTTGCATCAAAAAGCTATATCCGGCAGATTAATGCCTTGAAAGCTACTTATCAGGTTGATGAGATAGAACTGGAAAACAAGGCACAGCAGAACAAGATGGTTGTTGTTCTTATCTTCATCGGATTAGGATTACTGACTTTCATCTCTATGCTTGCCATCTGGCTTAGAAGACAGAAGAAAGTAGTAGTAATGTCTACGGAAACTCTGGAACAATTGCGTTATAATGCTGAAAATGCAACACGTGCCAAGAGTATATTCTTATCAAATATGAGCCACGAGATACGAACTCCTCTCAATGCTCTGTCCGGCTTTTCTGCATTACTGACGGAAGAGGGCTTAGATGACTCTACCCGGAGACAATGCACCGACATCATTCAACAGAACTCCGAACTTCTGCTGAAATTGATTAATGATGTGATCGACTTGTCGAGTCTGGAATTTGGAAAAATGCAATTCAGCATAGCCGAGCATGATGCTGTGGCAACTTGCCGGAATGTGACCGACACCGTAGGTAAAGTAAAACAGACTCAAGCAGAATTATTGTTTGAAACATCATTGGAAGAATTATACATTGAAACAGATGATTCACGCCTGCAACAAGTGCTGATAAATTTGCTGATCAATGCAACCAAATTTACCCCTGACGGTAGTATCACGCTAAAATTGGAGAAGCAATCGGAAGAGATGGCTTTATTCTCCGTAACGGATACCGGTTGCGGTATTCCGAAAGAAAAACAGGCAAGCATATTCCGGCGTTTTGAAAAACTGGATGAAAATGCACAAGGAAGTGGACTTGGCTTATCTATCTGTCAGTTAATTATTGAGCATATCGGTGGCAAAATATGGATTGATCCAGACTATACAGGAGGCTCCCGTTTCGTTTTCACACATCCAATACACCAGACACGCAGTAACTCAAAGAAGGAGGATTAATCATGATGAAGCGGTGGATTATACTATGCCTGGCTTTTAGTTCCGGCTTATTATCAGCCAATGCTGGAAGTACTGTTGTAAAAGACAGCCTGTTACGCATTTATGTCGCTGCTCCACACGATTCTACCCGGTTGGACGTGCTGCATGATATTGCCCGGTTGGACCAGCAGACACCGGTATTCCTTTATTATGAAAACAAATTGTTGCAAGAAGCTACCGCGCAGAACAATCTGCGATATCAGAGTCTTGCCACCTACGAACATATCATCTACTTCTTCAACAAACTGGACTTGGTGCGCGTCACGCAATGGATGGGCAAAATGGAAAATCTGGCAGAGAAGCATAACTATTACAATGATTACTTCAAAGCCAAGAAGTTGCAGATAGAAATGTACACGATCAACCAGCAGATAGAATTCGCCATCTATGAAGCAAACATCATGTACGAGAAAGCTAAGAAACTGAACGACCGAAATGGTATGCGGGAAGCATGCCTCTGCCTGATGACCAGCTACATAGCTACACTACGCTATGAAGAAGGAATACAAGCATTAGAGGAGGCTTTCCAGCTGATGAGTCCGCAAGATAGTCCGATGGACAAGATAAGTTTGCTGTCCAAAGCTATTTTGGTTTATTCGTTCCTGCACGAAAATGACAAGATGTTCTCTTCTCTGGAACAGATGCAAACAGCCATAAACGAACTGATAACTGCTAATCCTGCACTACAAAACGCATATTCCGCATTATACATGGGGATAGAAACCCAATATGCCCTTTACTATATCCGCACAAAGGATATGAAGAAAGCATGGGAACACTTGCAAAAAGTGGATGAGTATTATACTCCCAACACTTTCCTGCCATACCAGATCTCCCGTTTGCAGGCCTATGCAGAATATCACCGTTCTCTAAAAGATTACAAGAAATCTCTGGAATATCTGGATGATGCGATTCGTTTGGTAAAGCAAATGTCTTTCCCGGATGTTATCTTATACACTGCCATGAAAGCAGATATATTGATAGATATGGGCCGGGCAAATGAATCTCTTGACATCTATAAAAAAGTGATGCGCGATAAGGACTCACTCTACAGAAATCTGTCGCACACACAAATGGAACAGATACAAAGTTTGTACAACATGGACAAACTTCTGTTACAGAGGGAGCGATGGCATGCAAAAGTCCATATTATCTTTCTGGCTGTAATAGGAACAGCGCTACTGGCTCTTATTACTTTTGTAGTCAACATGTATCTCAGTCGGAAACGATTACAAAGAGATGCCAAAGAAGCCGCCCGGTTAAATCAGGTTGCAGAAGAAGCCAATGAGGTAAAAAGCCGCTTCCTTGCGAATATGAGTTATAACATCCGTATTCCGCTAAACAATGTCGTAGGATTTTCTCAACTGCTCTCTACGGATATGGGACTGGATGAAAAGGAAAAACAGGAGTACTCCGAAATTATCCAGACCAATTCTACCGAACTGATTCAGCTGGTAAACGATGTACTCGATCTCTCACGTCTGGAAGCCAAAATGATGAAGTTCCAGATACAGGAATGCGAGATACGGGAAATGTGCAGCGACCTGGTAGGTATGGCCCGGATGAATAGTGACGGACATATCCACGCCCAACTGGAAACGGATGTGGAAAGCCAGGTACTCAGAATGGATGCCAATCGCTTCAACCAGGCAGTGATAAATATGTTACTCTATCCTGTGCCCAATGATACCGACCGCGAAGTAAAGATGAGACTGGATAGGGATGAAAGAAATGAATTGCTGATCTTCCATATTATCAATAGTCCGTTAGCAGATCCTGCATTTTCATCTCAACAGGTCTCCATACGACTTAAGATAAATCAGTTGCTATTCGAGCACTTTGGTGGGAGTTTCATAATAAGCGAAGAAGAAGAAGGTACCCCCATTACATTTACCATTTCCTATAAGGAATAGCGTCTACTCAAAGTAGAAAGTGAGCACTATCATACGTGAAGTGATTTTATCAACAGATTGTGTAAACTTCAATAACGATTGATCTGTAAGGTCCTTACGCTCTTTCTTAATCAGATTTGCCAGACCGAAACAAAATTTCAGCTCGGGTATTAACTTGAAATAGGGTAAGTAAAAATCGCATCCCAAACCCACTTCCACATAGCAATCGAAAGGCTTTACCAATAAGGCTCCCTGTTTCTTCACACTGAAGTCGTAAGTAGGAGCAATACCTGCCACCACATAGGGGCGGTAGTTATTGAAACGCTCAGCAGCAAACTTCAAATCTATCGGAACCGAAAGGTAGGCAGACTTCATGGATTGGGAATACTCTTCACCGCTGGCTTGTTCGCGGAACACGACCTTCTTATCTCCAAAATGCAGCGTTGGAATAAAACGTAGGGAAAGGAAAGTATTCAGATACAGCTCGCCCAACACACCTACTGTAAATCCGGGAGAATACTCAGGAACATCTGCAAACCAGGCCTGACCGTCTTCCGTCACATAGCCCGTATTCACCAATTTATAGTCTTGCACATGAATACCCGCTAAAAAACCATAGTGCCACTTTCGCTGGTCGATATACGGGCGATTTTGCACCTTCCGCTTCTGTGCCGAAGCACCCAAAGCAAGGAGTAAAGTAAGGATTATCAGACAAATGCGCTTCACAACCCTAAAACGGTAAAAGTGACATTTTATTGCACATATACCCCTATTTTCTCTTCTCTATTATTTAGACAAGGTACAAATTAAGGGAATTTAAACATGATTGGTAACAACTAATCAAGAAAACTGCTATTTTTGCCGAACTAATTAGTACTAATAATTTAAAATTTGAAGAAAATGGCTTACGTAATTAATGACAGTTGTGTTGCTTGTGGTACTTGTATTGACGAATGTCCGGTAGGAGCTATCTCTGAAGGTGATATCTACGCTATCGATCCTGAAACTTGCACAGATTGCGGTACTTGTGCTGATGTTTGTCCGTCTGAAGCAATTCACCCGGCAGAATAATAACAACACTCAAAGAAAAAGAAAAGCCCGGTTTCAATTATGAAGCCGGGCTTTCTCATTTATATACGTTCTCTTATTTCAATTCAGCCAATGCTGCCTTGATACGACGGATAGCTTCTACAATATTCTCATCGCTGGTTGCATAGCTCATGCGGATACACTCAGGTGCACCGAATGAAGCACCACCCACACATGCCACGTGGGCAACCTCCAACAGATACATTGCCAAATCATCCGAGTCGCCAATCTTACGGTCGCCAACAGACTTACCAAAGAAAGAATCACATTTCGGGAACAGATAGAAAGCACCCTGCGGTACATTCACTTCGAATCCCGGAACTTCCTTCGCCAACTTCACAATCAAATCACGACGACGCTCGAAAGCTTTACGCATTTCTTCTACCGGAGCCTGTGTTCCTGTGTAAGCAGCCTCAGCAGCTTTCTGGGATACAGAGCAAGGACCTGAAGTATATTGACCTTGCAACTTGTTGCAGGCTTTTACAAGCCATTCCGGTCCGGCAATGAAACCAATACGCCAGCCAGTCATTGCATATGCCTTAGAAACACCGTTTACGATTACCGTACGATCTTTCATTTCAGGAAATTGGGCAATACTCTGGTGCTTGCCGATATAGTTGATATGCTCATAAATCTCATCAGCAATTACGATTACCTGAGGATGTTTTGCCAGTACGTCAGCCAAGCCTTTCAACTCTTCTTGAGTATAAACCGAACCGGTCGGGTTAGAAGGAGAACAAAGAATCAGAGCCTTAGTCTTCGGAGTGATAGCAGCTTCCAACTGTGCAGGAGTAATCTTGAAATCCTGTTCGATACCGGCAGTAACAATAACCGGAGTACCTTCAGCCAGTTTCACCATTTCCGGATAACTTACCCAATATGGAGCGGGCACAATAACTTCATCACCCGGGTTCACCAGCACCAGCACTGCATTGCAGACTGATTGCTTAGCACCATTGGCACATGAAATTTGTGCGGCTGTATATTCCAGACCGTTTTCCTTTTTCAGTTTCTCCACGATTGCATTGCGCAAAGCCGGGTATCCCGGAACAGGAGAATAGCGAGAGAAGTTGTCGTCTATCGCTTTTTTCGCAGCCTCTTTGATGTGATCAGGAGTATTAAAGTCAGGCTCTCCCACACTCAGGTTAATTACGTCAACGCCTTGTGCTTTCAACTCGGCGCTCTTTTGCGACATAGCCAGCGTCGCCGACGGCGACAAACTGTTCAAACGATCTGATAATTGATTCATTTTTCTATCTATTTTATGGTTGTTGCATAAATTTGGCTGCAAATTAAGCTATTTTCTTTGATATTAGAAAACAAAACAGCAAATTACTTATTAAAATGTAACGTGTGCCCCATGCGTTCTTTCTTAGTACGCAGATAACGTTCGTTGTATGGATTCGGAGTTGTCTCGATAGGAACAATCTCTGTAATTTCCAGACCGTAAGCCTCCAACCCGACACGTTTCACCGGATTATTCGTCATCAGTCTCATTTTGTGTACTCCCAGTTCACGCAGAATCTGAGCACCTACACCATAGTCGCGTTCATCAGCCAAATGCCCCAGGCAAATATTGGCATCTACCGTATCCAGACCGTCTTCCTGCAATTTATAGGCTTTCATCTTTTCCATCAGACCGATACCACGACCTTCCTGGTTCAGATAAACAACTACTCCCTTACCGGCTTTATCAATCATTTCCATAGCTTTGTGCAGTTGCTCACCGCAATCACAACGCTTAGAGCCAAAGATATCTCCTGTAGCACAAGAAGAGTGTACACGCACCAAAATCGGTTCATCCTGATCCCATGTACCTCTAAACAAAGCCACATGTTCCAAACCATTGGATTTCTGACGGAACGGAATCAAGCGGAAATGTCCATGTTCAGTAGGCATATCTACTTCTACACCTTCTTCCACAATGGACTCTTGTTTCAGGCGATAGGCAATCATATCACGAATAGAGATCAGCTTCAGATTAAATTCATCAGCCATCTTTCTCAACTCAGGCAGGCGTGCCATGCCACCGTCCTCAGTCATGATTTCCATAAGGGCACCTGCAGGATACAAACCTGCCATACGAGCCATGTCAATCGTAGCTTCTGTATGTCCGGCACGACGCAGGACACCTTTCTCCTGGGCATACAACGGATTGATATGTCCCGGACGTCCGAATGTTGCAGGTGTAGAAGCCGGATCGGCCAATGCCCGGATGGTAGCAGCACGGTCGGCAGCAGAAACTCCGGTAGTGCAGCCTTCCAGTTTATCGATAGTTACCGTGAAAGGTGTACCCAGTACAGAAGTGTTGTCACTTACCTGATGGGGTAAATCCAGCTCTTTACAGCGGGATACAGTAACCGGCGCACAAAGTACTCCACGCGCATGTTTCAGCATGAAGTTCACCTTTTCAGGAGTTATCTTCTCTGCGGCAATAATCAGGTCACCCTCATTTTCGCGGTCTTCATCATCCACTACAATCACAAAATTACCGGCTTTGAAGTCTTCAATAGCCTCTTCTATTGTATCTAATTTCACTTTTTCCATTCTGTTTTCTCCTTTATTTATTTAGGTTATTTCAGATTAGTTTCTATTATCTTTTGAACGTCTTCATTGGTTTTTATAATCCGCTCCATATCTTTATTCAACCGGATACGGAATGCCCAGATGCGGAAGTAAAAAAATAATCCTACAGGTACTGCCAAGCCGCAAACCATATTCAGCCAATAATTACGGAAAGGACGCAAATGTGCATGAACAGAAATAATAGGATAATTATTCAGCGCATTCAGCAAATGAACAGATTTGGTGTTGGACATTTCATCCACCAATTTCTCCAGACGCTCATTTATGTTTTCTATCTCCTCATCATTGGAATCTGTCATCCATAATTTAAAATAATTAGGAGCACGCTTCAAAGCTTTCCTCTCAGCGTATGCACGACAATCAACAGACAATGCCTGCAAATCAGCTGGCAGATGGGTATAATCAGGATCGTGTATAATTACTTCCTTACGGAACAGATGACGCACACTACGGATACCTACAATCTTCTTGAACCAGTTAATATAAGCATCGGCATTCAGTACCACAGAATCATTATTAGACTTATAAGTAAGGAACGCACCCAATGGAGCCAAGATAGCCGTACTTGTCCACATACCCATCCATACAATCCACTGACCGTCACGCGCCATTTTATAACCTGTATTATTAATAATATAATAGATAATAAAGATAAGCACGGACACCACAACCGGCATTCCCAAACCACCCTTACGGATAATTCCCCCCAACGGGGCACCGATAAAGAAGAATATAAGACATGCCACCGATAGCGTTAACTTCTCGTGCCAGGACGTCATGTGCCGTCGAAGGCTGGTATCTGTCTGCGTGATATTAAAGCTCTTGAAACTCCAATCGCTTCCCGCACTTTCCGCACGACTCACTGCAGTAGAGATAATCTTCTGTTTCTGTGATAAGGTAGCTACATTGAAAAGACTGTCTACATTGTATTCTCCCAAATGTGCCTGCTCTATTTTCAGAGTATCTGCTTTCTTCAGGTCTGCCGTGATCTTATAGGTACCATTCATGGCTTCCTTGAAATAAGCACGTCCTACACTGTCATTCTGCACTGTCATAGAATCGATACCCGCTTGCAGCATCGCCATATCCTTACTGTTGGACTGACTACTCATGATACCGGCATCCACCATATTAAAATCGGAGTTGAACTCAATGATAGCATGTTTCTCCCGGAACGCTTCCCGACGGTAAGGTACATTCTTCTGATTCATATTCTGAGACTTCAAATTCTCAAATTGCTCTCCATTATAAAGATGCAGATATAAGTGCTGCTTATCTGCCGTCATTTCCAGACGACCGGAATCGGATTTAATAATCTGAGCATTTTCGAAACCTTTCTCAAAATTATAGATCAATACATCATAAAGCATGCCCGTCTTACGGTTCTTGTGCTTCACATATAGGTTATATCCATCTATTTCATCATAAAACACTCCCTCCGGTATATCCAATTCCGGGGACTTCTGTTTCATGGAGATTAGTAACGTCCATAACTTGGTCTGCGCCTTTGGTCCTATCACATTTTGGAAATAAAAAGAAACGCCACATATGAAAATGATAAACACAATCAATGGGCGCATAATCTTAAGTAGTGAGATACCTGCCGCTTTCATAGCAAGCAACTCAAAACGTTCTCCAAAATTACCGAAAGTGATAAGTGCTGCCAACAAGATAGCCAATGGCAACGAAGCCGGCACCAATGTCAGGGCAGAATAAAAGAAAAATTGTGCAAGGACACTCATTTCCAATCCTTTCCCCACCATCTCATCAACGTACTTCCATAGGAACTGCATCATGAAGATGAAAAGGCAAATGAAGAAAGTGCCCATAAAGAGCGTACAGAAGCTCTTTAATATAAATATATCTAACTTTTTTATGCGCAGCATTTTACTCGTTTCATGCAATGAAGACACAAAATTAGCATAAAAAAGGGAGTGTGGAAAATTTTTATATCAAAGTTAACTAAAAACCGCACGTTCTCCGTAGAGTCTCTACCTGAGAGTCCCATAATTCACGTAAATCGTTCACTTCGTCCACAGAAGTGAAGTCTGTTACTTCCAACACGAAATCATTAGTCAGTTCGTTGTTTGTCATCTTTAATTCAAAATATTCCCGTTCATATTCATCATCCAACCAACGGAAACGAATAAAAGAGAAAGCCCGCACAGCTATAATCTCTGCGTCACGATGTTCTGTCTTTCCCCAGAAGAAAGTGACAACTTTATCGTCCGACTGCACCCTGTCTGCAAACCAGCCCTCCAAACCGGTGGGGGTACTTATCGCGGACCAAAGAATGCTTTTAGAAGTTGCATTCAAGAGGTATTCCCGATGAATCTTTTGTCTTTCCATAGTTCATATTTGCTTCTTATTGCGGCGGCAAGATAGAGACTTTTTTCTAAATACAAAAAAAAATACGTCTTTTTTATTCGTGTCCTACAAACCGCTGTTCTTCATCCCCTATATAAAACATCCATTTCGAATAAGTTAGTATTGTTGTATGTATCTATCAAAACTATCTGAACCCGATAGAAACAGTTTAGCCTTAATACGTTGTTTTGACTTCAATACAGACCTGGATGTAATATTAAAAAGCAAGGCAATAGTCTTATTAGTCAGCCGGGCACGTATCAGATAGCACAACCTCAGCTCCTGAGTGCTTAAGCAAAATGGTGCTAAAGTTTCTAACAAACAACCTCCATAAAACAAATCAATGACAATAAACAAACTATGCCACTCTGCCTCATCCCGGACAATTCCATAAACTGGTCTTTGATGAAGACACAATAACTGCCCCATCGCAACTATAAGAGAAGAAGAGCACCCTACCAATGCTGTAACTTTCTGATAGTCCCTCAGTTGTCTCGTTAATTGTTTATTACGATATAATAAACAAGCATTCCAATTATCCTTAGAAGCATCCATAATTTCTCCGGAGAAACTTTTATCGACATTAATATCACCAGAATATTTGTTTTCCATTCTCATACTCAAAAATTCTTTCGTCATTACCTGTGGTATGATTCTTCAGATATAACAAGGCATTCCGAGGCACAGTATATACTAATGAATCAGCAACAGCTGTTTGTTTACCAAGAGAATTCCAATATCCTTTATCCCAGTAAAATAATTCATAGGTATTATCTTTATAAATAAAACTCACATCATTCCGGGGAGTATATATTGCTTTACTTACCCGATAAGGTTTCTTTAAATCTAAACCTGCCCAGCCAGTATCTGGAAATTTATAATCAAAAGATGTATCCGGATTACCATCAAAGACATTTGTATATTCACGCCTACCATCATCTCCATAACATCCTGGAGTTCCTATAATTTTCCCCTTCAAAGGCAATGTATCCAAGCTGCTTTCATAAAAAGAAAGTTCTGCTATATTACAATAACTACCTTTTCCACCACGATAGCGAATATATCTATACGCACTATCTGAATTCAGATAAGCGACAGTATACAGCCGATAGGGAGCCTTTTTTATTAAAAATAGCGTATCCACATTCCGAAAGTCCTTCTGATTACTGCCCTCTATTACTCCACCAACCATACGGGTATTAAAATAATTCCTAACAACAAAATGAAACTTCTTATAAACACTAATCATATGGGATTCTCGCAATGGATTAAGATAATGAATCTCCCCTGTATTATGATTTAGCGTAAAAGGATTGGATAATGCTTGAAGGCCATTCTCATTGTATGTCGCCAGGATAGCTACTACACCGCCTTCTACATAACTAAAACAAGCAGCCTTCCCATCAAAAAAAGTATAAGCAACGGGAACCCATTCTTGTTTGTTTGCAAAACACAAGTATACCAATTCACCAGCACGAGGATAATCATACAGTTCTTTTTGAGGAATAGCTATCTGTCTATTCTGTTGTCCCAGATAAGTAGCCGTTACATCATGAAAAAACGGATATCTGAAAATAGGATGAACAGACGACACATCTCTCAATTCATTTGTCAGATCTTCATTCAGGCTATAAGTCACGCGATACACTTTTCCCTTGGTAATATTATACTCCGATGCTTTCTTCCACATTTCTTGATAAGGGAATTCCGTCATATATGTATTGCGATCTTTGTCTAATATAAAATTCCAAAAATGCGAAGCATTCGTATCGCCACGCTGTATTACCCTATCCATGCCACACGGAATACCAAGAGCACGCATCACATATATCATTGCATCAGCTAATTCACGGCAACTTCCTGTTTTCCATTTCAATACTACCGGGCCTATATGAGGTCCTTTGGGGAAAAGACTTGTATACCGATATTTATCTTGTCTTAAAGTATCCATTAAAATCTGAGCCGCTTTTGTTATATCATTGCTATCAGCTGAATTACGGAATTCATCAAGCAAAGGATTATATTTGTCATACAAATCTTTACGCCATAACGAAAGAGGCTCATCCCCAATCCTATAAGGCAATATATACTCACAGAAATCCTCAAAATTTACATTTTCTCCCCATGGCTGTTCTTTCCAAGCCTTGAATGCCCATTCTATATGATCAACTAAGAAGGCGGAGTCTACCACTTCAATATCCTTTTTACGGGTAAGCATATCCATTGAAAATTCTCCATCCGCCTTCTTGAGTGAATCTACAATAAATTGAGCCCCCTTTATATTAGTAGAATGCGCCTCAAAATAACGAAGATATTTTTGTAATTCTCCCCCTTCATAGAAACCATAATAAGGCATATTCTTAATAAGAAAACATGCAGCATGGTATTTTTGATTATCACTTGCTCGATAATGATTTAACACCTTCAATAATTCTCCTTTATTAGCACCTGCCATATTCAATGCACTTTCTAAACGACTATCTCGTTGTTCAATGCAAGCAGATAAAAAAGCCAGAGTACACAACCATACAAATATATAAATACACCTCATATTAAACATAAATTCAATTGACACTAACCATAATACATATAATTATTTCAGTTCTTCCTTTCAGTAAATCACTCCAGTCCTTTTACTATTCTCTGTATTTCCTTACGCATCTCTTCAATTGCCGTCGAATGCACCTTAGGCTCCTTAGTCAGCACGACGTCAGAAACCTCTTTCAATTTATAAGGTCGATAAAATTCCGGTTTAGCATAGAGATTGGCTAATAAATAATAGGGATAAATTCTGCCCGGCAGGCGATGAATCGACCGTAGGAAAAAAGCTTCCGCCTGTTCATAACGATGCAGTTCTTGATAGTTCTTACCTATGATATTCAGAACCATTGGATCGGTAGTGTACAGACAAGCCTCTTCCAAATACTTATTGGACTCATCATAAAAGCCTGATTTATGCAAGCTATGCCCATACTCAAACAGAAATACCCCTTTCTCCTTCAATGCCGGATAAAGTTCTCCATAAGATTTATTGGCAACTTTATAAGCACCCGAACTATAAAACATCTTTGCATATACCCACTTCCGGCAGGCATCCTCTTCCTGCTTCCATTTCTCCGTATAGCCACCCATCCACAGAATGAGGCTGGCACACAAGATAAGTGGTTTACAGATAAAATCTCCTACACCGCAAGCAAGAAGCAGGAATATCCCTGCTACCACAAAAGCCGGAAAATGCATAGGATAGGAAGAAAAAGAGAAAACAAGTAAAGCCAGAATTGCGCCGCAGATACCATAGCGTCCACGCTTCGCCCCCATCCATAAACATGTTCCTATAACAACCAACACTGTTACACAGACGGCAACTCCTTCCTTCAAAGCTAGCGACAAATATTCATTGAACACATATTCAGGACTTCCGGCCACACGCTCGTCCCATTCGGCATAGTCGCCTTGAGCAAAATAATCCTCTTGTGCCTCACCATAAGCAAATGCAAATCCCTTGTCGCAACCCGATGGATAGCTAACAATAGCCCGACAGGTTATTTTCCATAGGAACAGACGCCCTAATGCAGAATCAGGTTTCAACAGAAACGCCCCGACACCTCCCAACATCAGAATAAAAAGTGCACTCATTCCCCACAAGACAGATTGTCTCTTGTATCTCTTCCACAACACATTCCATTTGCTTTTATCACGATGCATATATGCTACCCAAACACAACCAACCGCCGTAGCCACCCAAGCAGAACGGCTCATTGTGGCTGGCAACACACAAAGAATCAAGATACCTGCTATTGCAACTACCACTTTCTCTATTTTATAACAAACAGAGCGTTCCTTACAAGCACAAGCACACAGATACAAGTGTAAGCAGACAGGCAATACCATTGCCAAATACTCTGCATACGGTCCCGGATTGAAGAAAGACCCTGTTAGTGCATAGAGGGAGTGACCTGAAGTGGAAAAGCCATACAATTGCCGCAAGCCCCAAACCGCTTCGACACTCCCCCAAAGCACTAAACTCCATGAAACATAGAGAGAGAAATGAGAGAAACATATCACTTTTTGCAAAGAATCTCTTTTCACAAGTTGTAACAGGCAAGTTATAATGATACAGGCTGCTGAAAATAAAGTAGATTTACCAAGCCATATCCATTGCCCTACATTTTCTCCTACAGGAAGTTCGGGCATAGTCACCCCAACCACCCCTAACAAGGAGCAGACGGCAGCAAATAGCAGCAACACTATCACCACATCTTTTACTCTATATATCCATAGTCTTATCACTCTATCTTTTTAAATATCCGGTTCCACCTTATTTTATTTGTATTATTATCCACCGACTTCCATATTCTGACAGCTTTTCCCACAATAAAAGGTTCAGGCAATAATCCCCAATAACGGGAGTCTTGAGAATTCATGACCTTATCCCCCGCTACAAAACAATAATTCTTTATAAAGCTGTAGGTTTGTATCACACTATCATTTAGTAAAACAGTATCTCCACGTACAAACAATTTCTTTTTTTGTTCCCATTCTATTATGTTCTTATATAGAATAACATGCATAGAATCCATCTTCAAGTTATCACCTTTAGCAGGAATATAAAGAGGTCCAAAGTTTACTATGTCCCAAGTAAATGCCGAATTATAAGGATAGCCCCTCATTACAATTCCCAACTCTTCCACTTTCCCTCTCATCGCTAAATCCATCAAAGTTTCTTGCGCTTCCACATTACCCAAAGAAGTATCCTTTCCTCGCACCTTATATTGTGCATCCTTTATTTCAAATGTATCTCCCGGTAATGCAACACAGCGCTTTACATAATACTTCATCACATCAAAGCCAATACTATCCCAACGCTGTTTAGGATAGGGAAAATTAAAGACTATTACATCATTCCTTTTTATCTTTCCTAATCCCGGCAAACGGGATATATGTATATCCTTTCCTTCCAAAGCATCCCATACATTGAACAAACGTCCTCCCATTACGCATTTATTCACCAAGATGTTATCCCCTGCAAGCAAAGTCGGCTCCATAGAATCAGAAGGAATTTTGAATGTGGTAATACATATCACTTGAAGGACTATCCAGATCAATGCGACTCCACAGATCATTAAAAATAGATTAAGAATCTTATCAAGATACCAACCCAAGCTTCTTTTCGTGTGAGAGTTATTGCTATTCTGCATTTCCCGTTATTCTCAAAACAATTGGAGAAGTTTCCACATTGCAATATACGGTTATTGTCTTATCAAAATATTCAGGATGCTCGGCTTTATAAATGACATTCAATATCATCTCCTTTCCCGGTTGCACAGGCTCTTTAGAATAATCTACAGAAGTACAACCGCAGGACGTATTGACGTATTCAACAACTAACGGTTTATTACCTGTATTCTTTAACACAAAAATCGCCTTTTGTTCCTTTTTCCAGTCAAAACTACCCAACGAAACGGAGGTTTTGTCTATATCCACTTTCGTTCTTATCACTTTACTTTCATCTTTCTGTTCCACTTCCTCTCCTTGAATAATCTTCAAATACAGTTCTTTCACTTTAGGATTATGAATAGGATTGCCGATAGCAAGAACTTTATTGTCCTTATCCAATAAAAATGTTCGAAAATTATCATCAGCAGGTAAATTATTTAAAGCAATAAAAGCGTCTCCTTTATTAAACACAACCGGATAGTTAAAGTTATATCTCTTCAATATATATTTTGTTTCTTCTGACATTTCTGTTTGAAAAACAAAAAGGATAGAGACATTATAATAAGCATTCAGCTCTTCAATAAAAGATTTCCATAGCCCCAATTTCAACTTACAACTCATACATCCAATAGAGTCCACATATGAAAATATCTGAAACTGAAACTTTTCAGGAGTCTTAATTGTATCTTCTCCATAAACTGTATAAACGAAGTCATCGGGATAAACAATTTCTTTTTCCTGCCAAGCCCTCACTAATTGCACTTGATTCCGCTCTCTTGTATTACAAGAAACAAGCAAAAACATCACACCAAGAATACACAACACAGAAAATAACCTATACATAAAATCAGTCATTAAAGAAGCGTTCTTCTACTATATTCAGATAACTTTCTACTAGAGAGAAGTTAGTTTTATGAGGTATAAACACATTATCAATATACCTATTTAAAGTTAGCAAGAATGAAATGGGTTCTATATTGTGCTCAAACAATCTATCAGTTTTAACAATAGTATAAACTTTCATACGAATATCATGCTCAAACAATAATGATTTCAGCCCTACTCGATTTTCATAATCAGCCAACAAAAACACTCTATCAAAACCACGTTTTTTAGCTAAGGAATTCATTTTTTTCAAATACGGCAAATAGCACGTAGTACAGCTCTTTTCAGAAATAAATAAGAACAAAGATTTATCTATTGTTAACAAAGAGCTCAGAGATACAGTATCTTTACTATAAAAATCAGTTAAAAGCATATCATCAATCTGTACACCTTCAAACCAATGCTGCATTTTAGTTATCTTTTCATTATCCTCCATTTCTCGTTCCAACATTTTTTTCTGCTGATAAATCAGTTGTTTGGATGCTGACAAATCTTTCACACTTCTATTCAAATCTACAATTTGAAGAAGTTGAAATAAAGCCAAGAATAGAAATAATATTAAAAGCCAATACCATTTCATTACTCTATTTTTTTTAATTTTATTCGTAATAAAACAGGGTTATCTTCTTCCGACATATTCTCACATAAATCTACTAAATTAGCATGTTTATTTCTAAATTCATTCCATTCTTTCGAAGACATATTATGCTTACTATTATTATATCCACCAATAAGGACAGTAGGACTTATCGGTGCATATAAATAACCATCAATTACAATATGAGGAAGATTAGTATATTTCAACTTAAGAATATTATTTTTGAAATACATGTCATCCACAATCCTAATTCCGTTTACGAACCGGCCTGTTTTCAATGAATAAAAACATAAGCTCGTCTTATTGTCAAGCCCCAGACCAAGACCAAGCATCAACATATCGGAATAAAATTGGAAACTCCAAAGTGTTACGTATTCTTTATTTGTAATCTTCTTATCTATGGCTATCATATCATCAGTAGGTTCTACTTCGCTATAATCCACTTTATATTTCCCAAAATCAAAATAAAAGGCAGGAGTAGCCTTATCCACATCCAAGGAATAAATAGTATCAGCATGAGAATATGTAAAATAAGATTTCCCATCATAGGTTGAGAAAGCATTCCAGTTAAGGAAATGACTCAATTTTGTCTTTTCAACAGGAGAAATCTCTAAGAACGAAGTGAGTTCTTCATCTTTTTCTGTAAAGGCATATAAGCCCTTGTTTGGTAATCCACCCAAATTAGTATGCCTCAACACATAGGATCCATCTGAAAACGCTACAGCGTCATGAGCATAATATGGCATAGGAGATTCATATAAATAGTTACCAATTGAATCATAAGTAACGGTTTTATTCCAACCCAGAACCTTCATATCGGCATTGGGCATAAGTACAAATGTACCCATTTCGATGTACTCTCCCTTACCTTGACCAAGACGATCTAATTCATAAAGAAATTTTCCCTGTTCAGTAAACACTAATGCTCGAGCATTTGCCAGTCCATTCGTCACTAGCATATAATAGCGCCCATTCCTATAGTAGATCTTTCTAATCTCGCCTATCAAACTCTGCGAAGTTGTTTCCAGAGGTATAATTTCAATAGATTCAGCAAAACTTGATAGTTTCAAGGATGAATTAAACGACATCTCCGATAAATCAATTTTCTGTATCTTGAAAGCTTCACTCTTTCTTTCGTTAGAACAAGCACAAATCAATATAGTGAATAAAACAAAAAATAAAGTCTTCATAGTATTTATTTTTTTAAGTGAAGTCCTCCTCTTCAGAGAGGAGGACTTCACAATTTATGTAATTTTAGCAAGGTACTTGACTATGCACATTACATGTACTAGTGTTATCTCTTCTACACACTTTACAGCTCCCTTCAGTCTGCAGTCTATAGCCACCATAATCTACAATTTCACCACGAGCCAATGCATCCACATCATTCAAAGCCAAATCAGAAATAGTTTTTTCTCCTTGAACTGAATAAACATTATAACCTGCAATTGTTGCAAACGCTGCAATAAAAGCAATTTTCAAAAACTTTTCCATTTTTATATTGTTTATAGCAATAATATGTTCAATTAACTATATCAAGCACAATTATGTGCAGTCGATAATTAAGATATAAATATCTCATTAGAGCATATTTCACACTGCACTATCGTAACAGCAGAAATCAGTTTCCGTTTTTCTTTAAAAATTCTTATCTTTGCCAGGCTTCTAGTTTTAGAGGTTACGGAGCATTCGGTATTCATTGTGTCAAAAGGTTGATTACCGTTTGCTCCTTTTAATAAGTTAATTATCACTATATACTATTTAAACGATATTCTATTATCGGCTCATCCTTATTCACATCCGTAGCTATTATAATGCCCTTTTGCTCATCTACTGAAATTCCATGAATATAGTGATCCAACACGTACTTCCGAAGCGGTTTACCCTCCAAGCTGAATACATAAATATTTTGTCCACCATTCGGTAAGTTAATGCCTTGCTGCGCTTTCTGCATAATATCCTTAAATGCATGTCCTTGAAAGACAACATAAATAGCATTATCTGTCACTTGTATATCACTGAACCCCATAATACCAGTCGGTATGCCATAACCTTGGGAAATCTGAAACTCAGGTTCGCCATTAGGCCCAATACATGCCAGATGCGTACTGTCTTTCAAATTATAGATTTCAAGCACTTCTCCCAGTTGAGTAGCCGCCACAAGTATCCCATTACGAGGATTGTAATCAATGAAACTCCGCCATGCCTGCGCTAAAGCAGGACGGGCACTCTTCAAAGCGTCCTCATTGGTAGTGGGAATAGTCCCTATTTTACGGAGTAACTTACCCTGCCGACTTACCAAACAGAAGCGACTGTCACCGGAATAATCTGGAATGATAAAAGTAGAATCGTCGTATTGCACAAAGTCCAGTGCCCGAAGTAGTTCTTCATCCAGACTCACTGCTTCCAAGCGAAGCAATGAGTCGCCGGATGAAGCGAAACCTAACCGGGTTAATTCAGACTTATTGGAATCAAGTGTCCACAAAAAGTTCCCATTCCATCGAAGATTTTCGGCTGAAAGCATCTCTTCGGGAGCATCGCCTCGCTTGCCGAAAGAGGACAAATAATGAAAGCCGGGATAGTGAAAGGCATGGAAGAAATATTCCGTTCCATGTAAATCAAGCACTACAGCTTTGTCGTCCTGTATACGTACCCTATAAGGATAACGAAACAAAGCTGTATCCAATGACAAAGTACGGGCTGTCAATTTTCTGGTTTCGGGAAAATCAACATAGGACGTCATTTTCTCGTCAGGCACGGAAGTACAAGCCGCAAAGAGAAACACTAATATTATATTAATAGAGGTTCTCAAGGCTATAACCGCTCATTACATATTCAACTTTTGTTTTAGAAAAAGGGCAATCGACATCACCTAAACCCAAACAGCGAGAATACCCACCTTCACCCCAAGCTAAAGCTTCTACGTTCTTCAATAGCAAATCATCCATTTGTTTACCGGAGGATTTCTGACTATAAAAAGCAGTTATTGCGCTAACTGCGCACAAACTGATTACAGCAATTTTAATCTTGTTTTTCATATTCCACTACATTTATATTAGATATCCGTATGAAGCATACAAACCATACAAACAAGGTTGCCTCATATTTGCCCATAAAGGTAGACGGAATTTTCTATCACACCAACTATTTTGCCTTACAACGACTTACCAACCTTACTTGAAGGCCTTTTGGTAAGTATCGGTAGGTCTGTTCTTTTATCCTTTTTCTGTGTTTTTCTCGATGGAATGGGGCATTTTCAAACAATAATATTCATCTTTACATTCCACAACAAGAGAAGAGATACCTTCCAATGATTCACGCAAACGATGAATAACAGCATAAAGTTGGTTAGGTTTTCCTTTCCCTTGCCACAGTTCCTTATCTATTTCTTCTGCGGTCAGTCGATAATTTTCAGTCCGTAAAAAAAGCTTCAACAAGACAATTACTTGAGGCCGGAGTTTCTTCGTCTTTTCCCCATTCATCAGGATGCCTTTTTCTGAATCCAGGATAGTCCCGTCAGCCAATTCATATAATCCGGTTTGCCCGGCTTCTTCCTCCAAATGCATTTTCCTTTCAACAATTATCTTTTTCTCTTGAATAAAGATGACCGTTTCCTTTCTCACCAGTTTTTGCCGCAAGAAGGAAGAAATCTGTTTATAATATAAAAGAAGAAGGAAAAAACAAAGCCAAAGCAAAAGTAATGTCGTTATGGGCGACCATACTTTTAACACCCGCCACCAGTCATAAGAAACAAACCCCGTTACCCCCACTTCACAACGAAATCCTATATAGCGAGACAACAGGCTATCTCCCTGTAGCACTTTTATGCTGTCGGAAGAATAAACGGTGGACGTCTTCTTCAATAAATCAGTAGTTGAAAGACGAATACCGGTATTAGCCGCTACAGATTTCTCGACCAACAGACTATCCCAAAATAGATTCAACGCATCCGCATCCAGAGGGTGTTTCTCAAGTACATAGCTGAGCAACATTCTCCTTTCGGTATCTTTAATAAGACTATTATCAAATTTCACACGCGATATTTCATACTCATGCGTTCCATACTTGCTCGCCAAAGTTACAGGACTTTTGAATGGAGTTTCCAATGTCTTCACTTCAGGAGAATCACCAACTATAAATGGCACAACAATATCCCCTCGTCTCTGCACCTCCAGACTCAGTGCCTCCACGAATGTTTCTTTAGCCAATGCATTCCATTCCGGTATCTGTTCTTTATAGCTATTATAGAAGATATAGACATATATCCCTGTAACCATAGTACAGATGAAAGCTCCTACCCACATACATATTAATTTACCGGATTTCGCAGTTCTGCCTTTTTTATTCATAGTTCATCAAACATTTTATTCTGCAAAATTAGTACAAAAAGGCCAATAAGTACATTAATCTACTATTAATCTGACAAGTAGGATGAGAGAAAAAGAAAGAAAATATCGCATCAGAACCGAGAAGAGAGAAGAAAAGCACAGAAAAATCCGCAAAAGTTTTGGAGATTTCAAGAAAAGCTCTATCTTTGCACCCGCAATCGAGAAACGATGGCGGGATAGCTCAGCTGGTTAGAGCGCATGATTCATAATCATGAGGTCCCCGGTTCAATCCCGGGTCCCGCTACAAGATGAAGATTTAGACTGTTAGGAGGCTTCCACTCTTGGCGGTCTTTTTTGTTTTTTACCCTCGGTTTGCGCTATGGTTTGCGCCAGCGTCAAAACCAATGTGACAAGGTTCAACATATTTTATTCACTACAAAGATAATATATAATAAGATAAGTACTAAATTTCAATGCGGTTATTGTTTAAGAAACATAGTACTTTTTTGAATTGGGGTCTATAAAACTAACTTTCACTAAAAAAGGTACTAAAGGATTTAAAATTTCCGATAGTACCTTATAGTAGTGGTTCTGTTAATTTTATTGTTTGGTATAAAGTTCTACATGCCCGTCCTCGTACATCAATTTCATCTTATTGTCAGATATGTTATAATAGTACGTTTCAGGTGAATTATCTCCAAAATCAATAACAAACTTATCCTCCTTATCATCCATTGTATAAATAAATGGGTCTGTATTGGAAGTGTTATCATGTATATCTACAGATTCCCAACTACCTGTGTTGTCACTATAAAAAGTGATAATTTCTTTATTCCCTCCGTCAGTGATATAAATCCAACTACCTACAAGGGGAGAAGCGTTTTGAGTTTCAGAGATTGTTCCATTCTCAATATTCAGATAAAATGTGTAATCTCTCTTAGTACCGTCATAATATAAGAGGTCTAATTTGTACTTCCACATATTGGTGGAATTGTCAAGCAATGTGTATTCTTTCTTTGTATCAGAGAGAATTTCAAACGGAAGTTTATGCTTCGTGTCCCAAACGCTCTTATATGTTTTATAATTAATTCTTGATGCAGTGAGTTGCTGTTGATAATCAGTAACCATAATCATTTCTTCATAAGAAATAGGTATTCCTCTCACAGCACCATTATCTACTTGACTAACATATAGCGTATCTCCCATATCATTATAGCAACAATTCCCAACGAACACAGATTCCTTGTACCAATCAGTAATATATGCTGGATATTTATTTCTTATCTCTTTGAGATTACCCGTTACAGTCTTAAACAATATATTATATTCTCCGTATGATTCCCCACTATAACCAACGCTTGCAACGAAGATGTTATTCTTGGCACAAGCTCCATAGGTAGTAATGCTTGATATTTCAATATCCTTGTATTCTCCATATCCTACATGGACTGTACGTTTCCTATCAAAAGTTCTGCTATCAGTCCATTCCCAAAGTTTTTCTTTAGTGGTTCTATCATAAGAACTAATCCATAGATGATTATTCTTCAAGCCAGAGAAATGATTAATATTCCCCCAATGATAAGAGCCTCTACATTCATAGTCTTTTATATTCAGTCCATAAGTAGAAAATGAATCTCCGTCAGTGTACATTTCTTCCATTTGTAATTCTTCCAGTTCGTCATCGCCACAAGAACTAAATCCTGCGCATACAGCAATCAATAATGAAGCTGTCAATAATCTAAATGTTTTCATATCAAATTAGCTATTAAATTAGGATTTATGAATATTATTCTCTTTAATTCGTCTTTTAATTTTGTCCTCTATAGGATAAAGACCGAAGAAACCTATTAAGAGGAATAATATTACTCCTGAGAAAGCAAAAACTACAATCATTTCTATATTCTTTGTCCAACTCGAATAACCAAATTCATCTGAAAACAAATACCACACAATTAGGACAATGGGGGTAAGGAACATCTGTACCCACGCAATAGAATGCACTGTCTGATAGAGTTTACTTTTTCTTAGAGCTTCTTCTATTAGAGCATCTTCGACTTCTTGTTTTCTCTGTTGTTCTTGTCGCTCACGTACAACAACTCTATCGTGGGCACGTTGTGCTAATAGTTGTTTTTCCTTTTCAAGTTCAAGTTGTTTCTTCTTTTTAAAGTACCTTTCAATATCTGATAAACTTTTGGGAGCGAATGTATCTCTTTGCAATTCGTCAATCATAAAAGAATATTGATTTGTTCCGTCCAATTGCAAGGCAAAGATTATATCATCAACAAACGCAGGATGCAACATATACGAGGCATTCTTTGTACTGATTAAAATAGATTGGTTTACTGGAATATATTTCCATGTAGCATTAGTAACTTCTCCACTTACAGAGATTATCAGACTACCGTCATGCTGAAATAAGTATATCTCTTTGCAACCGGAGTCATTAAAGACAGACCATGATTTAGAGCAAAGAATGGCTTCTACATCTAAACTCTCGCTAAATTTCTTATATCTATTAAGAATATCCAGTAAGTAGGTTTTCATATTTGCACCTTTATCGCTCACTTGTTCCCTACGGTAAGCCATAAATAAAAAAGATGTGGGAACACTATTGGTTTTATCTCGCTAACTGGCTTCTCGCATTGCCTTTGGTACGGATAAAACAATAGCGACCCACACCAAAGGGCATATAGAAACCTTACAAACATAAGGTAGGTATATATCCAAGTGTGGGTGCTACTGCTATCATCTTCGTACCGTTTCAAATTTTGCGAGAATTTGTTAGCGGAAGATAATTTCAATAACACCTTTCGTTAAATATGTCCTTCCAACTCCCTAATGCATTAGTTCATTGGAATTGGTGCAAAGATAACGAAAGGTTTTAAATCACTAAACATGAAGTGAAGATTAATAGTGAATATCCTGCCCTCAAACATGAATTATTTTAAATCAAGAGTATTCAAGGGAATATAAATCAAAGTTTTTATCTGTTGTGTTAAAAAACGGCTTGTTGTTTTGTTATGAACATTTGTTCATTATCTTTGCTGTCGAAAACAATAAATATTTAATGTCACCACGTCCAAAAAATATCCGTAAAGTCAATAATATGCCTTCTGTTGCAGGTTTTAAACCGATAGCTTCAAACACTTGTCGCAAGGATGCTATATTCTTGCATTTCGAGGAGTATGAAGCGATACGGTTATGTGATTATGAAATGAAAACTCAACAAGAGGCTTCTGTTTCAATGGGGGTATCACGTCCTACTCTTAGCCGAATATATACCAGCGCAAGGCAGAAGATAGCCCAAGCATTGGTTTGTGGTGTTGCTATAATGATAGAAGGTGGAGTAGCGTACACTGATAGTGAATGGTTCTGTTGCGGGATATGCGGTTTTGTATTCAATAATATCAATCCAGCACTTAAAATCCGTAAAATGGAATGTCCAGTATGCCACTCTAACGATATAAGTATTAGTAATATTAACATTAATAAGAATGAGATTATGATGAAAATTGCAATTCCAACCAGAGAAAATGCAGTTGACAACCATTTCGGTCACTGTGAGTATTACACAATCTTGACAGTAGGGCAAGATAACCAAATTCTGTGTAGCGAGACTATCCCTTCTCCACAAGGATGCGGATGTAAATCCAATATCGCAGGAGAATTAGAAAACATAGGAGTCAGCGTCATGTTGGCTGGAAATATGGGGCAAGGTGCGTTGAATGTACTTACGACCCACCATATCAAAGTTATAAGAGGGTGCTCGGGTAATATTTTGGATGTTGCCACTGACTATTTAAGCGGGAAACTTACTGATTCGGGAGTAGGCTGCTCATCCCATGAACACCACCATGAATGCCATGGACACAATCATAAAGAATGATGTTTAGGAAGAACAAGATGCTACTTAACATTGTCATAGACTTTGTTATGTTGATAGCAATGGCATTGGTTAGTATAAGTGGCTTCATATTGGAAATAGTTATTCCTTCTCGCCATACTGTCAAATTTCAAGGTGCTACTCCATGGAGTTCACAATTATTGGGTTTGGGAAGGCATGATTGGGGCAATATTCATTTGTGGGCAGGAATTGTGTTGGTCATTCTGCTTGCCATTCATATTTTGTTACACATAAATATGGTATCGACTTTTGTTAAAAAGAAATGCCCGAACCATATACTACGAGTATTGCTTTATATTTTATTTTTAATGCTATTGATAATGACAATAGTGCCTTGGTTTTATTTATGCTATTAATAACGGCAAGTCAATCTATTACTTTATATATTAGAGATAGGTTGGCTTGTCTATTTATAAAAACTGCCATTATTTCTCCGGCTGTTTTTTAGGTAGGACAAATTCAGATTGGGGTATATAAGACTGACCTTGCTCTAAATTTGTCCTGCCTTTCAAAGTGACTTCACGACATCAATCCTGCTCTGACAAGTAACCTCTTGACTTGGGTAATTTGAAACTTGCATCCCTTAGATGTAACAAAGCCTTGCTCATTCAACAGACAAGTCATTTCAGATAATGATTTGCCTTGCATTGACAGCGACCGTAACAGTGCTATCGCTCTCATGTTATTTGGATTGTTATCCGCTTTAGCCTTGTTGGTAACGATACTATGTTGAACAGCTTGTTCAAATTTATTTATCAAGTTCTCCGATTTACCGAGCTTTACACCCCTTGCTTTTTTGGCTTGAAGTGATTGCTTGGTTCTCTGACTGATTAGTCCTGCTTCATATTCGGCTATGCTGCTGATGATATGCAGAATTAGTCTGTTGGCTTGGGGGAAGTCGCAGAACACAATCTCTACATCACTTTCCAACAGCTTGGAAGTAAATGCAACATTCCTTGACAGTCTATCCAATTTCGCTACAATCAGAATAGAGTCCGTTTTCCTGCACATTTCTAAAGCTGCAAGAAGTTGAGGTCTGTTAGATTTCTTTCCACTCTCAGTTTCAATGTATTCAGCAAGTATGGGCTTATTCTTCACATGGTTGTGTATAATCTCCCGTTGGGCTTCCACACCAAGACCCGATATTTGTTGCTTCATGGTGGATTGCCTTAGATATGCTATGTATGTCTTCATAATTCACATTTATTAATAGTTAGTTACAAGTGCTGAATGTTCGTTCAGCTTGTGTAAGTAAGGACACCCAACTTAAAAATTGAATGTCCTTTTCAAGATGATACGCTATAACTGTCCTTCATCAGCGAAGCTGTAATATCCTGCATCTGTTAATATGAGGTGGTCTATTACTGTAATTCTCATAAGTCTTGCCGCTTCTTTGACCTGCTTAGTAATATCCATATCCTGCCTGCTGGGTTTCAGACTGCCACTTGGGTGATTATGTGCAAGAACAAGAGCTACTGAATTGGTAAGTAACGCAGCTTGCAGAATTACTCTGACATCAACAGACGTTTCAGTAATTCCTCCCTCTGAAATGAGCGTGTAGCCTAGAACTTGGTTGGATTGGTTTAAGAATAAGACTTTGAAATATTCCTTGTAACAGATTGTACCCTCCTTATATGTAGGAAGCAAGTATTTATAAGCGTCCTCCGAACTATATATTTTACTCCGGCTTTTTGATGTGGATTTGTAAGTGAGTTCCACTTCTCCAACAGTATAATCTATATTCATAATATCAAGTTTTAAAAAGGTCTGTCGCCATATTCATAAACAAGAATTGAATTGCATACTCTATCGTAGAATGAGAATCCACAGCAAGTATGGAAGTAGCTTTCATAAACTGCTGCATATTCACCATGCTGTCTGCTGTTCCTATCCAAAAATGAATCAAACTTGTGCAGCCAATATTTAAGTGCTTGCAAGCGTTTGATGTATTGCAGATTGTTCTCACAGTAACATAGTCTTTCTTGTAAAGAGATAATATGATTGATAGCGTTTTCAATTTTAGATTTATCCATGATTGTAATATTTGATGATTAATAAAATGAAGAAAGGACACCTAATTGAATAGCTGCCCTTTCCTCTGTCAATCAACAATCCACTTAGCCCAAGAACCAAGCGTATTTGTTATCAAGTCCTTGCAGGACGTTGTTAATTCCTACACTGACTTCCGTAGCGTTTACGGCTCGTTGCAGATAACTATCAATATAACTTCCCTTGTTCGCTTGCGTCAAAAGGTTATGGAAATTGAACATTGATATGGCATTGTCCTTTGCTCCGAACACTTCGTTGTGATAGTAATCGCGACAAACTGAATTAATCTGACTGTCCGTAATCAGAAGTCTTGGAATGGCTTTCTGTCTTGCAGGTGATAATGCTTGAAACATTCGCATACGACCTACGATTTGAGCGAATTGTGTTTCGGACAATAAAGTGTTGGTAAGTGACTGCATCAAGTGGATTTCTTTTGCAGGATTGAAGCTGTGGAACAATTCAAGCACATTTCTGTAAAGTTCACTGATATTGGTTACTTCCATATTGAACTTGACACCTTCTCCCGTTAAAATTTGATTGCTACAAATTCTAACTCTCCAGCCCACAAAAACTGAAAATTTCTCCAAGCCTTTGGATGCACGATAAAGGTTAAGGTCTGAATAATTCCTCACCCCACCGATGCACAATTCAAGCCTTTGCCTTCTTATCGTTTCGATAATGGTTGGAATGGTAAAGGCAAATGCAAGACGTTGGTAGAATTGTGTCTTTTCACACTCCAACAATTCCGATGCTTTCTTATCCAAACTTTGGGGAGTTCTACCGCGTACAATGTGCGAAACTCTGATTTCGGGAGTGTTCACCTTTTCACCTGCATAGAATGAGCAAGCCGCATCATGCACACATGAAATAAAGTCTTGATGTGCGATAGTCAATTCTTGGTTAGCCCAAGTTGGAACAACGCATTTGTTTGTAAGCTCGTCCATTGTGATTGCATCGGTGTTGGCTTCCAAAAAGTTCACGCTCGGCTGTACAGTTGGTTCGTCTTGGATAATGGCAGCTTCTTCCGCATACTCGCCTAAGTTAAATCTCGATTGGTTCTGTGCCATGATAGGCATAATTTGTAATGCTTCCATAATGAATTTGAATTAAATGATTATTGATTGAATGGATTTAACAAGAACAAACCCTAAACACAAGTGAATTTCTTCGCTTGCATCTAAGGCTCGTTCTATGTCTTTCCCTAAATATTCTTTTAAAGGAAATTCGGAGCATTAGTAAATTATTGCTCGGCTACGGGAATAGGAATGTGAACATATACGCTGCTGATAAAAGGATATTCTTTTTGATTGATGATGTGAGGTAATAGTATCATCGTGAGGTAAAGAATGCTTTTTTCTTCCATAGCCATGAGGGGGCATAAAAAGGTGATGTACCTCCGTTTTTATCATCCGGCACAACGTGGGGGAGTAAATTGCGACATGGTGATATGTTCTAATAAAAAAAGAGTCCCAACTTTCATCAGCGGAGACTCTTCGTTTATAAATGATTTGATAAAGCTAAATATTAATGATAGAGTACCTTTTTAAAACAGACCCTATAAAACAGACTTTCATCAAAAAAAGTACTATCCTATATCAATGGTTCTAATATTCTGATAGCTTTTTGATTTCCGATTTTACACTCTTGAATTTTGAAGAAATCTTTTATAGTCATGGCTGTAATTGCATTCTTGGGTGCGGTCTTAACCAATGCGTATAAACGCTTTAATTCTTTTTTGATATATTCACGAGTGTATTTCTCGCCAATCTTAAAGGAGTTTTTAAGGAGTTGAACAAACTCTACTCCGCTTGTTTTTTCTCTATAGTTTTTCATAATCATGGCTTCTTTGATTTTTTTGAATGAATAATTGTTTACTTCAATAATTTCTTTGCCTACCGTATCGTAAGCATCAATAATAAAAGCATCAACTTGTCTGATGTCACTGATAAACGATTGCGCCAATGGAGAGTCTCTGTCATCTTTCAACGCTTCCAGTAATTCAACGATACGCTTTCGGCTTTCTTTGATAGAACTGCTCTTATCCATTAGGCTCAACCTTTCCTTATCGCCAAATTTGTAAAACAGAGGTTGGGTCAGTTTCGGTAAGAATAAGCCACTTTTCTTATATCGGTTCACCACTGAATCAATATTGTTGTAGGCAGACTTAACCAATGCTTCATCAACAAAATTGTCAATCGCAAAATAGTTGGTCTTACCGTCCTTTAGCATCCGGTTATATGGTAATATATCCAATGCTGCCTTATAAGCATCTCGACTTTCCGAAGATGTGGCACATTCATAGAGATTTTTAATCGTCTTGTAAGCATCCCTGCAACCTTTGAGATATTCCTTGATGCCTGCTTTGGTACGTATCGGATAGTTCTCATTGGTATTGACAACATGAATAGCCAAAGAAGTACCGTTTCTGAATCGTCCTATTGCTTGTACAGCATCAGTACATGGGTCAATGATTGTATATTCTGCAAAATACGGTTCAGTGATGAATACTATATCGGGTTGTTCGTCCAATTCAATATCCACAGAAGTATAGTTTCTGCTGGTAAGCCACATATAAGGCATCTTATGCTTAATGTCCCAATATTCATAAGCTCGTTTAAATCCTTTCTTCTTCAACTTCTCAACACTTTTCTCTGCACAGAACACAGCGGACTCATTTTCAATTCCCAATTTGCTCATTAGCTGGTGTATCATATCAACGCTGTTAGCAAAGAAACAAATACTGCGCGGTTGTTCTTGTTGTGTTTTTATCTGTGGTAAGATTACCTTTAATGCTTCCAAAACATTATTGGTAGGTACAATGATGATAGGACGTTCGTAATTAAAGGTAGGTTGTATCTCTACGATTTTGAAGCCTTGACTTTCAAAACGCGGGTCACTCGGAAGTATGGGAGTGGCTGAAACAAATGCCTTTTCTCTGAATTTGAAGAAATCATCCATAGGAAGAATTATATCTGCTCTGTAATCGACATCCTTTATCGTCTTGTCGCATTCATCGAACAACAAGAAGGTTATCTCATATATGTCAAGTTCCAACTCTTCAAAAGCCTGTTTGATTTTAGCAAATCCTTCGGGAGTGCTTATCAGCTTGATAAACTTTCCTGCGGCTAATGTCTTTTCAATATAATCGATGATTTCTTCTGTTGTCACCCCTTGCTTGACACCGAACAAATTGTCATTCTTATGCTTCGGGTCTTTGCACTTGCCAACGATAGGTGGTACATTGGGAACGATAATAACAGAATGTCGCTTAGCCTTTATTTCGGAGTAGGTCGCACCTAATCCGGTTAACGTCTTACAAAGAATAGTGTTTGTTTCTATCTGTGGCAGAACTTCTGTTAAGTACTGAATTCTACCAGCTATTTTGTTTATATGTAGATATACTTTTTTCATTTTGTGAATTTTAAAAAGGAGAGAGGAAATTCGCACTTCCTCTGCTCCGTTTTGATTCAAATTATCTGATTAACTCTTTTTCTTGCAAGTATGAAACAATATCCTCGTCTCGGTTTATAAAGAAGAAGATGTTACCAAACTTGAAGTTAGCTACTGCTGTTAGCTGACCTCTTCGGTCTCTGAACTCGGGTGTAAACTGAATGTTTACAGCCTTACTTTCCACAAATAGTTTGAGCATATTCTTACGATACTCGTTACCGTTTGTTTGGTCTGACTTCTGAACTTCGGACGGTTCTATTCCAAAGTCCTCACTCTTGCCAGTCGAAAGATATGTCATAAGCCAGTTTGCGGATTTATCGTTCAACTGATACGCGAAGCGTTTCACGTATGTGCTTTCGACTTTTATCACCTCGTAGCCGTCCTCGTCAATATCGAAGAAGATGTTCAATCTGTCAAAACGTGACATCATGGACTTCAATTCTTCATGCGCAGCCACATTATTATATGGCTCGCGGTTGCTTGAAACGACACTTTCAAAATTGAAGGTAATCATTTGCTACCTCCTTCCTCTGGATATGGAATATCGGGGTAGATGCTCCAGCCAATTCTTTGGAATCTCCAAGATGGCAAATCGTCATCTTCGCATGAGAAAAATTGATTCTCGCTCAAATCCCAAGATTTCCACACCCTGCATTTAAGCCTCTCTCTGATTTCGGGAAGTGCGGCATCTACACGCTCCACATCAAAGCCTCTTGTAGTGGTTTCTTGCCTTTTATCCGGGAATCTTTTCCTCATGGTACATGCCGCTATCATAAAACGCCATTTTCCGTTTATGAACTCTTGCAATAAGTCTTCATCCCGTTTGGATTGTGAGGGGAATAAAGGTACGTGTACAAAGCCTTCCGCATCTTTTTCTATTATGTGGAAGCCTAACCGCTCTATAATATCACGCCTTTCGTCTTCACTTTTTACAAGTTCGGGAAGCCACTTCAAGTCTTCCAAAGGATTCTTGGGCATGGAAAGTTGAATTTTTCCTTCACCGTTTAAAAACTTCATTCCATTGCTCTTATTAGGAGCTTTAATTTTTTTTCTATTTGACATAATTTGTAAATTAAAAAATTAATAGATGAAGCGTATGGACACAAAAAAAGCCACTAATTTCATATTCTGAATTTGTAATGCAACATACCCTGCTTCGACCAATAATAGCCGAACACATAAATTATGTACTTTACAATTTTAACTTCAGAGCAATCCTTTTGATTGCTTTATGAAATTAACAGCGTTCTTTTCGTCCATGCATACCATACGAGGGAATCATGAAGAACAAGATGCTTATAGTAGTGAAGATAAATCTTCTTTGGTGATGTGGTTGAAATAGAGCCTTACAACTCCGTACGCAAGTTTAAACCTTTCAAATCAACCTCACTTTTAATTAGTGGTAATCAATGTACCTTTTCGCTTAATTTTGTTGTTCGATGCAAAGGTATAGCTATTTTTTAATTCACAAAATGGATTTCAAAACATTTTTGCCCCATATATGCACATATAACATTCATTGATAACCTTTTAATGGAAACAAAGAGTTCCACCTTATTATATATAGGGCAGAACTCTTTTTAGTTACAGCAAATTCTTCATCGCTTCATCTACTTGCTCATTTTCAAAACTATCAAGATAGAATTGTGTCGTAGATAAACTCGTATGCCCCATTGCTTCACTTATCAATGCAATATTTACGCCGGAACGTTTCAGTACTGTCGCAAATGAATGCCGCGCCACATAGGTTGTCAGCGGTATGCTAATATTCAAATGTGTACCTATTCTTTTTAGAGACTTGTTCATGCCTTTTATAACTTTTCTTATTCTGTCATATTGCTGCTGTTCCGTATGATGAAAATTACGGTCAAGTATCGGAAAAATATAATCATCTTGTTGCACTTCATCCTTGCGGTATTTATCAATTATCTGCATAGCTTGAGGGAGTAACTGAAAAGTTATCGGCTGCTTCGTTTTATGCCGTACAAAACAAATTCTACCATTAATTATATCCGAATATTTCAGATATGCAATATCAATCATGTTCATGCCACAGCAAAGATACGAGAATGTGAATAAGTCTTTACTCAAATAAAGCAAAGGACTATGATATGTTGTTATGCCCGATAAATCAATATTGATAATTTTATTGATTTCAGATTTCGTTATAGCACGCTTACACTTGCCTTTCCGATAATGAGATATTTTAAATTTGGTAAATGGATAGTACTTTTCATTCACGACATTATCTTCAATAGCTTTATTATAAACAGCTCGCATTTCACGCATTCTTATACCTACTGTATTATCTGAATTACCACGCTCACGAAGATACAATTCATATTTTTTTAACCAACTAACATCAATATCAGTAAAAGGAATGTCCAAATTCCCCGTAAACTTTAACAATGAATTATAGCAACCAGTATATGCCTTTGCATTACCTAATCGCTTTTCAGCTGTCATATATTGTATTATGTGTTGTATATAAGTACCTACATTCTGTTTGTTAGTGCTCTTTTCTACACTTTCTGCCAAAGATTGTGGAGTAAAATCCTTCCCAAGCATTTTTAGTTCAAACATCATATTGACATATTTTTGCCTTGTCAAATTCATAATGTTTAATAGCTGCTCACGATTAGGATAGCTCCTTTTAGGTTCTTCTTTATCGAAGTTCCACGAACTTGATTTAATAGAAATTCCTAACGATTTGAAATAACGTAACTTGCCTTGACTGATTCTAAGCATTAATGGGTGTTCTCCGTTAGCCAAGACTTTTGATTTAAAACAAATAATGCTTATATTTGCATCCATAATGTAACATATTATTGTCACATTTTGGTTTGCTCTATGGTTTACTCCCATAGGCAAAAACAAGGATTTTCGTACAAATTAGACCGATTAGCAAAGAATAATAAAGCCTTATAATAGTCTTATAATCAAAGCTCTGCTGGTAGCTTTCAAAAGCGAAGCTTTTGGAAGACGCAGGTTCATAATCATGAGGTCCCCGGTTCAATCCCGGGTCCCGCTACAAGATGAAGATTTAGACTGTTAGGAGGCTTCCACTCTTGGCGGTCTTTTTTTGTTTTTACACATCAGTGAAATCATAGTGAAATCAGATCAGCGTAGAAAACGGCGGATAACACAGTATCATAAAAATAAATAGCTTATATGACTAGTAGAAGAGATTTTATGAAAAAGGCCGGAATGATAGCTGCAGCTGCAGCCATCCCGGGAATAATGCAAGCAACAACATCCACAGAGGAGAGCAATAGTCTTTCTTCAAAAAAAGGAATGATAAAAACAGGTGACCAATGGGATGTAATTGTTGTGGGAGGTGGCCCCTCCGGTTGCGCAGCGGCAACGGCAGCGGCACGAGAAGGTGCTAAGGTTTTGTTGATAGAATCAACAGGAATGTTAGGAGGAATGGGAACATCAGGATTGTTAAATGCCTGGTGTCCCTTTACGGATAAAGAAAAGATAATTTACAAAGGAATTGCCGAAAGGGTTTTCCTTGAGGCAAAAAAAGGAGTTCCGCATACCAAAGGTAACGACTGGGTACCCATCAATACGGAATATCTGAAAACGGTATACGACGATCTGGTCACTTCCGAAGGAGTTTCAGTGTTATTCTTCTCCACCATGGCCGCGGTAGAGATGAAGCAGGAAGGAGTGGTGGATGCAATTGTTGTAGCCAACAAAGCCGGACTCACTGCTTACAAAGCAAAACTGTTTATCGACTGCACAGGCGATGGTGATTTGGCAACATGGGCTGGTGCAGGTTTTGATATGGGCGATGAAGAAGGAAATGTTCAGCAAGGCACTCTTTGTTTTTCCTTATCCAACATCGACCCTTACGAATTTTCACTAGTTGGCTCTGTGCACACCAACCGAAAAGACGGACCTATTCATAAAATGCTCGATTCAGGTAAATATAATCTGATAAAAGACAATCATATCAACGATAAATACGCCGGACCAGGATATCTGATGTTCAACGCAGGACATGTAACAGTAGACAGTACAGATCCAGTCTCTCTTTCGAAAGCCATGATGGCCGGCCGGAAAGTAGCCCGACAATTCCAGGAAGGACTCGCCGAATATGAACCTAAAGTGTTTGCTTCCTCTTATCTGGCAAGTACTGCTTCATTAATGGGAATCCGCGAAAGTCGACGCATCAAGTGTGATTATACTTTCACGTTAGATGATTGGTTGGCCCGCAAAGAATTTGAGGATGGCATTGGTCGTAACGCCTATTATATCGATGTACATAAAAGCAATGCCACAACATATCCCAGATACGGAAAAGGAGAATCGCACGGAATTCCTTTCCGAAGCCTTCTTCCAATAGGATTAAAGAATGTTTTTGTAGCCGGCCGTTGTATTTCAACCGATCATTACGCACATGGAAGTCTGCGTGTAATGCCACCTTGCCTGGTGACTGGAGAGGCTGTAGGTGTAGCTGCCGGACAAATCTGCAGATCCAAATCGCCTGACGTACATAATGTAGATATAAAACAACTTAGAAACAGGCTTCAACAGGTAGGTCAATTGTTGTAATACTGCAACAAAAAGAAGGACGCCAAAGCTCATGGCGCCCTTCTCTTATCAATCACAGTCTTATGAAAACTATCTCAGTTCTAAAGTGCTTCTTACTGCCGTAATAGCCGATTCACTCGGTGTAACCGCCTTCCGTGTACAATAATCAAATTCGGCTGATTTTTCACCGCTAAATGACTTCCATTTCAATTTCAGTTTAACTGTTTTACCTTCCGTATCAGGCAGTTCGTCCAACTTAAAAGCTGCTAAGCCGTCACCTTCACTTCCGTAGGTATCGCCATACGCATTGTGGCGGAACTCTACTTCATAAGGATTCTCCGGATTTTGTCCCAACAACAAGTTTACGAAATGCTTTTTACTACCGCCCCATATAGTCCTGAAGCGAAGTGTCAGATATCCATCTTCAGCGATAGTTACCCAATCATTCACAATCTCTACAGGGTCTGTGCCATATACCTCATCATTTTCTTCCCCTAAATCCGGTGCAATAGGCTTGGTCAGGATACTGTCTATCCAGTTTATATGCACGGCTTTCGTGTAGTCGCCACTGGGTTCATTCACTTCACTGTAATTCACCAAGGCTCTGACTTCTTTGTCTCCGAAAGGAGAAGCTTTTACATTGGTTGGCAATAAGGTCGTCTTATCATCCAACTGCAAGAAGAATGCATCGTCGGCAGCACCCTTCACTGTTACAAGAGCATTAGGATACCTCAAATAATAGGCATTGTTATCATCATCGTCCAAACAGGACTGCAAACCTATAGTACAAACTATAGCCCCAACAAATAAAAGTGTTTTATTAAATACAGAATTAATTTTCATAGTGTGGTTCCTCCTATTAAACATTTAAAATAACTTTTCTACGTTATAGAAATGAGATATTGAAGAAAAGACTGCATAGCATTTTGTTAATTATGCTCAAATAGAATTAGTAAAGTTAATTAGAACAGTATATATATCTGATTATCAACAGATAGCATTTACATCTCATTTACCCAATGATGTAAAAGCATTTACCCCGGGATGTAACGGCCTTTACCCCTTATTGTAACGCTCTTTACCGCGGTATGTAACGACCTTTACCGCGGTGTGTAAATGGAGTTACCGTGTGGAGTGAACAAAGGTTGTTAATCAATAACGCTTTAATAAGGTTTGTTTCTATTCTGAGAAGTCGATTATTTCCAGATCATCCGGTACGTATACCACACCAGAGAATCCCTGAGCCGCTTCTTCAGTGTAACACACCTTACGGGTATCCAACGTTTTATCTTCTGTGTGATATAACAATAAATTCTTCACTTTCAGCTCTTCAGCTAGCTTTCCGGCATCTAGTGCTGTACTATGGTGCTTCTCATAAGGCTTGAATATATCACGGTCTTTATACAAACAGAAAGCTTCGCATAACAACCAATCAACCCCTATTACATAAGGACGATTTTTCTCATTATAAGGTTCATCTCCAAGACAAACCAGCGATTGACCATTCGGCAATGTGGTACGAAAACCATATTGTTTCTCTTTAGTCGATCCTATATCAAAAGATTGTAGTTTTAACTCCCCTGCTTTAAATATCTCTCCGTCCTTAACCTCACAAAGTTCAATGCCATTCCCTAAATACTGTACTATTTTCTTAGGCAACGTCATCCGGCAGATCCAATCCAGAACCTGTAGCACTTTATCATGCCCATACACTCGGAAGACTCCTGTATATTTCCCACTTTGCATCCGTTGTGCCACCATCCGAATTACCCATACTGCACCTAATATATGATCCGTATGAGCATGAGTCACAAACATATCGTGAATATGTTCAATGGCGATACCGGCTTTCTCTAACTGAACCAATATTCCATTCCCTCCACCGGCATCCACGAGCAGCACATTTTCAGTTGTCTGGATTGCGAAACAAGTATTATAGCACCGGGTAACGCCTGCATTACCTGTACCTAACATAATAATCTGAGTATCCTTCATCTTCTTAATTCTATAATTACGAAATCTGAGCCACAAAGATAAACAGAATATGCCATTCTATAAGGAGAGAGCAAAGCTCTCCTCATAAAATGGCATATTTATAACAGTATAGTAAAGTATGTGATTACTTACTGAAATCTCTTGGAGCCGGAACAGGCGGCAATGGCTTACGATCCTGTAATTCCTTCATCACTTCTTCGATAGCCTTATTGAGCTGTTCATCTTCACCATTCCATTCCTTCACCGGATCGTTATCAATCAAGATATCCGGATCGACGCCATGATTTTCAATAATCCACTGGCCTGTTTTCGCATCATAACTGGTGAAGAAAGGAACACGGATATCCGTACCGTCCATATAAGGCAATGGTCCGCTGATACCTACAATACCACCCCAGGTGCGGGTACCGATTAGTTTACCAAGCCCCAATGCACGGAAGCCCCACGGGAAGAGATCACCATCAGAAGCAGAATATTTATTAATCAAACAAACCTTCGGCCCCACTTGCACAGCATCGGGTATAGTACCGACACGCTTCGTACCACGTCCCATCGTCAAGCGGTAAGGTTCGCGAGACAAACGCTCCAGAATCATAGGAGATACATTACCGCCACCATTAGCACGGTCGTCTATAATCAGACCTTCCTTGTCGAGCTGCGGATAGAAATAACGGGAGAACTCGTTCAGACCTTCCGGACCCATATCAGGAATATAGATATAACCGATACGTCCATTGGATGCCTTTTCCACCTTCTTCAGGTTATTCTGTACCCAGTTATAATGATAAAGAGGATATTCATTTTCCAGCGGACTGATGACAATCTTTCTTGCACCTGCCAATTGCGGTTTGCTGTTCAGCGAGATTTCTGTCGGCACATCAGCCTTTCCTACCAGTAAAGCATAGATATTCTTCACCGTATTCGTTGGTATGCCATCAATGGCAACAATGTATTCTCCAGCCTTAGCCTCAATACCCGGTTCAGTAAGCGGAGAGCGCAGTTCCTTACTCCAGGAAGCACCGGGAAGTATCTTATCCAAACGGAAAAAACCACTCTTATCTGCCGACACCTCAGCACCCAGCAAACCAGTCTTGATACGTGCCGGTTTATCCGTTTCACCCGGATTGACGTATGCATGCCCGCAGTTAAGCTCACCAATCATCTCTCCAATGATATAGTTCAGGTCGAGACGCGTCTTTGCATAAGGCAGCAGAACAGAATATTTCTGTTTGATTGCTTTCCAATCCACACCATGCATATTCTCCAGATAAAAGCCATCACGATAAGCACGCCATGCCTCATCGAAGATTTGCGCCCATTCCTTGGGATAATCTATCGTAATGGACATATTATCCATATTGACAGGCGTACTCAGATTAGCCGCTCCTTCCGGTATAGCGGTTACATAAAGCTTGTTGTCCTTGTAGAACAAAGCCTTTTGACTACCCGGAGTAACCGTCATCATAGCACCATCGGCAACCGTTTCTTCTTTCTGACCTTCAAGATCGAAAAACTTCGTTCCGCCATTGCCCCAGTAATATACTTTCTTTCCGTTTGAATAGAAATTAGTATAATAAGAAGCCGACAATGGAAGCTTGATGATACGGTCGGTGATACCTTCCGGATCAAACTTGACGAGTGACGCAGAAGCTGTTTCCTGTTTCGCATCTTTCTTTCCGGCAGTCTTTTCAGCAGCCTTCGGGGCCTCACCCTCACTGTCGTTCTTCATTCCGGCATCTTTCTGTATAAAAGGTGACGGGGTATCTTTCGAGAGCAAAGCAAGATAAACTCCATACATATTATTATAGACATGGTTCCATTCCAACCAGCCGTATGTAGGATTGAAATCGCGGGCAGATGAGAAAATCAGATACTTACCATCCGTACTGAATACCGGTGAAGAAGAATTATACCACTTGTCCGTCACCGGATATTCCTTCTTTCCGGCAATATCATAGACATATACAACAGTTATTTCATTGTCTGCATCACGGGTATAGGTCAGCCATTTGCTATCCGGTGAAAAAGTCACATCCTGTGGTTCCCCCATTGGGTCTTGTAATAGCATAGTCACCTGTCGTGAAGCTACATCCAGCAGATTAATACGATTTTGACGGTCGGTATAAACAATCTTCTTACTGTCCGGACTCCATTCGAAAGAGCGGATATACGTATCATTATTCTTGGTCAGTTGCACCGGATTACCTTCCACTGCATCCTGAAGATAAAGTTCTGTCTCTCCGGTAGCATCCGAGATATAAGCAATGTATTTTCCATCAGGAGACCATTGTGCATCACGTTCGTGGGCACCCGGAGTGCGGGTTATATTTTTCGTCACACCCTTAGTCGAAGGCAGATTAAAGACCTCTCCGCGAGCAGTCACCACTACCCGTTCTCCGTCGGGAGATGCACTGACAGCTGTCAGATACTTGGCTCCATTCTTTATGGCGCTGCGTGCATAGATATTATCCGAAGCAAGACTGATATTGACTCTCTCGGGCTGACGGGTGGCAGCATCCATCTTATAGATATATCCGCCATTCTCAAACACAATGGTATTGCCGGAAGCACTCGGGAACTTCACATCATATTCGGTAAAGTTAGTAACCTTCGACGTCTGTTTTGTCTTCGTATTATAAACAAAGATATTCATGGTGCGGTCACGGTCGGAAAGGAAAAATATATCATCGCCTATCCACATGGGGAAGATATCCTGAGCAACATTATTCGTTATATTCTCCACTGATTTCTTTGCCGGATCGTATATCCAGACATCATCCGCCATACCACCTTTATAATACTTCCAGGTACGGAATTCACGCATGGTACGGTTGTAAGCCAGTCGCTTGCCGTCGGGAGAATAGCTACAGAATCCACCCTCGGGCAAAGGGATAATTTCGGGCATACCACCCTCTTGATTGACAGAATAAAGCTTACCGGAAAAACCGTCACTGATACGGTTACGATAAATGATCTGTTTACCATCCGGTGTCCAGGTCATCACAATATTGTTAGGTCCCATACGATCGCCCAAGTCATCACGGGAATTCGTCGCAGTATACGTCAGGCGTTGTGGTTCTCCACCGGCTGCCGGGATGGTGTATACTTCCGTATTTCCATCATACTGACCGGTAAAAGCAATCGTTTTGCCATCGGGTGAAAAACGAGGGAACATTTCGTAACCCACATGCGAAGTCAGGCGCTGCGCCTCTCCTCCAGTGACAGGTACTCTATACAAATCGCCTGCATACGAGAAAACAATCTCGTTCCCGTTCGTTGCCGGAAAGCGCAATAAACGCGCTTCATCTGCTGCCGAAAGACAGACAGATACACCTACAAGGGCAAATAAGGATAAAAGTAATTTCTTATTCATACTCTTAAAAATTAATTGACTTACAAAAGTATGAAAAGAAAAATAATAATTACACAAAAAGTATACAAAAAGATCAATCCTGCCAATTTTCATTCAATAAAAACTCCGAAATATGCTTGTGCCTCACCCCCTCTATATTGTCCTGCCATATTTCATCCATACTCACTACATATTTGGGATAATGGTCATTAATGGCAAGTAAAGGTGTAAACTCCCTGTCAATGGTGGCCTGCGATGCCAATTGATAAGTGACCTGAACATAAATCTTCTCTTCTCTGCGCAATGCCACGAAATCGACCTCCTTATCATCCTGCTTACCAATGTACACTTTATAGCCTCTCCGCTTCATTTCCCAATATACCACATTTTCCAACGCTCCAGCTATCAGGCGGTCTTTATATCCCATTACCGAGTAAATAAGCGACAAATCACTCACAAAATATTTTTCATTGGTCTGTAGCAATTCTTTCCCTTTTATGTCGTAACGCTGCACACGCTGAATGATAAATGCTCCTTCTAAAGCACTCAAATAGTTATAAATAGTATTAATATCTACCTTACGTTGCTGATTTTTGAAATAATCGGCAATATTCTTTGCATTCAAACGATTACCGATATTATCAAAAACAAATTTCACTATTCGTTCCAGCAGTTCCACATTACGAATGCCATGGCGTTGCACCGTATCACGCAAAATAACAGAAGAATAAATATCATACACAATCTTATAAATGGCCTCATAAGTATAATCAGCCGTATGAATAGCCGGAAAACCACCCATACGCAAATATTTCCGAAACTCCTCATGAATTCCTATTTTATCTTGAAACAAGGACAGACCATGAAAATCCAGATACTCCCTGAAAGAGAGAGTCATTATATGAAAGTCAACATATCGGCCAGCCAAATAAGTAGAAAGTTCTGAAGAAAGCATACGGGAGTTAGAGCCGGTTACATAAATATCCACATCCCAATCTACCATAAACGAATTAACTGCCTTCTCCCAATGTTCCACTTCCTGTATTTCATCCAGAAGAATATAATATTTCTCCTTTGCACTTTTCACCACATTGCTGATATGGATATATAAAGCTTTAGCATTTTTCACATCCATCCATTCGAAACTCTCAAAGTTCATGTAAATGATATGTTTTTTATCCACTCCTCTCTTCATGAGTTCCTCACGGATTAATTGCAAAACAACCGATTTCCCGCAACGACGGATCCCGGCAATCACTTTTACAAAAGGCTGGTCTATAAAGGGAATGATTTGCTGCATGTATAGTTCTCTATCAATCATATCGGCAAAATGTTTTAGGGATTACAACCACAAAGATACACTATTTCCGGAAGACCTTTAGGGTTATACCCCGAAGAAAAGGATTGTTTTCATTTTTTTTTAGGGTTATACCCCGAAAACAATAGCAAAAGCAAGAAAGTCTTCGCCACTTTAAGTACAACTCAACCGATGCTCTGATTATTAACAAATTCTCCGGGTTTGATACCGAATTGCTTTTGGAAACATTTGGCAAAATAAGATGGATTATTAAAACCTACCATATAGCAAATCTCATTGATCCGGTATTTATTCTCTGAGAGCAAGGCAGCAGCTTTCTTTAACCTCACAATCTGAATCAGTTCATTCGGAGTAACATTAGCCAACGTTTTTATTTTGGCAAATAATCCGGAACGACTGATGCAAAGTTCTTCTGCCAGAAAATCAACAGACAGTTCCGAATTTGAGAAGTTTTGCTCTATAATCTCATTGATACGGGTAAGGAATTTATTATCCATAGAGTTATTGGCAATACTGTTCAACGGTACCAATGGCATTTTAGAGAATTTCTGACGCAACAAATTACGCAGATCAAGCAGATTCTTAATACATGCTTCCAGATACTGCACCGAGAAAGGCTTTTCAATATAAGCATCCGCCCCGCAGTCCATACCTTCTATCTTTGAATTCGTATCCGTTTTAGCTGTCAGCAAAATAAACGGTATATGACTGATGGCCTGATCAGCGCGCAAAGCCTTGCAAAGTTCCACTCCATCCATGCGCGGCATCATCCAGTCGCTCACAATCAGGGTCACATCATTCTCTTTCAACTTTTCCAAAGCCTCTATCCCATCTTCAGCCGTAAGAATAGAGTATTGATTAGAGAAATTGCCGGAAAGGAAGTTCAGCATTTCTTCGTTATCATCCACAATCAGCATGACCGGTTTATCCTTAGAAACCGCCGCCGGTAAGCTTTCCGACAAAATATCCTCGGGAATTGCCGGATTCAATCCATTCGCTTCCCCTTCCTGAATTGCCTCCTGACTTTGTTCGATGGGCAATGTTACTATAAAGGACGATCCTTTGTTGACTTCAGACTCCACTTCTATGCAGCCATTATGAGACTCCACAATGCTTTTCACAATACTCAGTCCAATACCTGTACCGGGTTTATTGTCCATGGCCTGATAGAAAGGTTTGAAAATCTTCTTCTGATCCTCCTTACTTATACCGATTCCATTATCCGTTACCCTGATTACAAATGTATGCTGTTCCGGTTGCACCACACACGAAAGGATAACTTCATCTTTTGTATACTTACTTGCATTCGTCAGCAAATTACTGATAAGCTTTGTAACTGCCTCACTATCCACCATAGCCGTAAAATTCGCATCGGGATACTCCACCGTAAGATGGGCACCATGTTGAGTAATGAAAGGATTAAACCGTTCACAAACAGCCTCCAGCAATTGACGAATATTCTGTGAGGTGTATTTCATGGTCATCCCCTCCTGTTCCACTTTGCGGAAGTCCAACAACTGATTTACCAGGAACAATAATCTCTGACTATTACGGTCTATAATATTAAGGTCATCACGCAGCATCGCCGGCATAGGTATGGATGACCTCATAATCTTTTCCAACGGACCAATGATAAGCGAAACCGGAGTACGGATTTCATGAGCTATCATTGTGAAAAACTTAATCTTAGCCTCATGCACCTCTTTCTCTTTATTCACATTCAGTTGCTTAATTTCTGCTGTATGTTTCTTTTCACTCCTTTTCAGCAGAAAGCGGATGAAGAAAGTCAATGCCACACACAACAACAGGAAATAAAGCAATTTGGCCGGTAGACTCCAATAGAAAGGCGGATGAATAACTATTTTCAGGCTTGCTTCCTGCTCGCTCCAGATACCATCGTTGTTAGTAGCTTTCACCTTAAAAGTATAGGTTCCGGCAGGCAGATTGGTATAAGTAGCCTTATTTTGAGGACCTACATAATTCCATTCTTTATCAAAACCCTCCAGTTTATAGGCATACTGATTCTTTTCGGGCGTACAATAGCTCAATGAGGCATAAAGCAAGCTGAATACATGATCTTTATAAGATAATTCCAGCTGTTCCATATGGTTCAGAGCCTTCGGCAACAACTTATCACCTATCCGGATCTCTTTATTGAATACTTCCAGTCCCGTAATAATTACCGGAGGGAGTACCTTGTTCGTTTTAATCTGATAAGGATAGAAAGCATTAAACCCATTTACAGAACCAATGTAGATTTTCCCATCGGAAGCTTTCAAAGCAGCATTCACCAGAAACTGCTCGCTTTGCAATCCGTCGCTTCGTGTAAATACCTGGCAACTTTCTTCGGGAGTATATCGCACCAGCCCTTTTGTAGTAGTCAGCCATAAGACACGCTGATCTTCAATAATGGCACAAATATTACTGCTGGGAATATCCAATGGAATTAATTCAAATTGGTCTTCCTTTGCATTGTATTTGCAAAGTCCGTTCATCGTTCCAATCCACATTTCCCCATTACCATCTATCAATACACAATTCACCTGATCGTTAATCAATGCACCGGGAGCACTGCTATGTACATAATTCGTCCATTCCTGCTTATCCGGATTATACTTGAACAGCCCGTTTCCCTGAGAAGAGAACCAGATATTTCCATCGGCATCCTGATCTATGTCCATGATCCAGGAACCAAGATCTCTTATTCGGGTAAAGTTATCCTCTTCCCTGTTATACAAGTTTACTCCCGACATGGAAGTTACCCAAATACGTGCTTCACGGTCCTTAAAGATAGCATAAGAACTGCTTCTATCAAGGGTAGTGGGATCTCCCGCTTTAGTTGTATAAACCCTGAATACCCCTGTCTTTGTATTCAACACATTAACTCCCCCCGTATAAGTACCAATCCATAAATCATCACCATCCATACAAAGTGCATGTACGTTATGATAAGAAAGACTATTTCTATGCTCATCGGGCAGATAATGAGTAAAGTGTTTATCTTTAGGTGAAAAGCAACTCAAACCACCATCATCAGAGGCAATCCAAATATGCCCGTAAGTGTCTTCACAAAAGCGTCCGATAACAGTTCCATTGACAGAATTGGAAAAACGAGAATGAGCAAAGCACTCAAACTGCCCGGTATTGGGTGACAGATAATTCACACCACCATAGAAAGTTCCTATCCAGATTCCACCTTCACGGTCTTTTACAATAGGATAAACAAAACGATTGGACAAAGAATAAGGATTCGTTTCATCTTCTGTAAATAATTGGTGTTCGCATGTAAGGGTATTAAACAGTAAAAGCCCGTCATCCGAACCTATCAGTAGTTGATGGGGAGCATATTCCATCAAAGAGTGGATATGCATTGCCCCTTTACCGTCCGACGGGTGCAAGTAAGTAGTTGCCTTACCGGTATACCGGTCTATCTTTTGCAAACCACACTCCCAGGTTCCCAACCAGAGTGCATGTTCAGAATCTTCCAGCATAACCAAAGAGTTGGAATCATATCCACCCGTATCGTAGGTAATATGGAAAGGCTCAAATTTATTCTCCGCTTTATTCAACTTAGAAACAGTCGGGTTTCCCCAATTAGTAACAGCCCATATTTGATTTTCACTATCAATCAGCACGCTGGCCATTAACCCATCGGCATCTTTAAACTCATAATGCTCCAGATAATGCTTGGATACATTATATTTGAAGATTCCCTGACCTACGGTTGAAAACCACAAATTACCATCCCTGTCTTCTGCAATATGATTCACATTGGTTTTAATGCTATCTCCTTTAGTAGTCAGAAGCTTAAACGGTTCAAAACTTTCTGTCTCATAATCATAAATATAAACTCCGTCCCCTGTTCCTATCCAAATCCTATCTGTAGTATCGTATAAAAATGAAATGTAATCATTAACTCCTTCCGGATTCAATCTGTATATTTTAATAGTGGTACCGTCATAACGGTTCAGACCATCATCTGTGCCTAACCACATAAAGCCATATTTATCCTGCATAATAGCACGTACAGCGCTGGAGGATAATCCATCTTCTACTGAAAAATGACGAAACCAAAAATCAGTAGAACCGGCAGAAAGCATCAGCGGAACCATAACAGCTATAATCGCAAGGACAATCTTTTTCATTTCTTTACCAGATATTGGTTGAACATAATTCCCAGTACAATCAATATGAGGCCGATATACGTTGTAAACACAATTTGTTCACCCAATATGATTGCAATAAAGAACAAAGACAAGAAGGGAGACAGGTAGCAAAGCTGATTGACCAGTGCCGGATTCGTAGTTTTCCGCATGGCAAGGCTGAAAAAGATGAAAGGGATCCCCATCTCAAATCCGCCGACATACATTCCTGACAAGATACCGGGCAAAGTATTCAAGTGAACACCTACTATCATTGCGCCAACCAGCAAATATGCCGTACCAAACAAAAAGCTCATAAACAGTGCAACGCTACCATCTGTCCGATCCTTAAATTTATTATTTATCATCCAGTACATAGCCCACAACAAGGCACTCAATGCTGCCAACAACAAGCCATGAACAGGTATATTCATGCCACCCGACTGCCCGGTTCCTACAGAAATAAGTACTACTCCACCCAAAGAAATAAACATACCGATATATTTCTTCGGAGGTATGGGCTGATGGGCAAATAGGGCCAGCAAAATTAATAGCACAATAGGCCATGCATAATTGATAGGTTGCGCCACTTGTGCAGGCAGCAGATCATAAGCTTTAAACAACACCAGGTAATAAGCCACCGGATTCAGTAAGCCTAATAATGCAAAATATCCCCATTGCCGGGCAGGCAATGCAGACAATAGTTTCCACTTCTTCTGGAAGGTCAGCAAAAGGGCAAATATGAGTAATGAAGTACAACTGGCTATCAACAACATCTCAAAATGAGTAAGATGCGTCAAAGCAATTTTAAAAGCGGTGGCAACAGTAGACCAACTAAGCACCGCAATACAGGCATAAATGATAGCCCTCGTATTGTTACGACTATTTACATAAGTTGCCCTTGCAAGCATAGCATTTTGTTTATAAAGGTTTACTTCCTGTAACTTTGATGCGATATGGCCATTGGGCATCTTTTTCCTCCGGATTGGGATTCATCCAATGTTCAGTAGGGGCACCCATCACAACCAGCCATAAATGAGTCAAATTATTTACTTTTGGAGCTGTAAAAATAATACTTTTTCCGCTATTATCACTCACATCCCCATAAATAGATTTGCCATCCTCCGTTATAGCTACAAAACCATAACGCCAATCGGCTTTATCCGTATGAATTGCATTATATCCTTCCTTTCCTGCTTCTCCACAGAACTCTACTTTCACTTTCTTTCCCTGTTCAGGTAAAGCTAACGGAATAGCATTAAATCCATAGTTTTCGGGGCAGTTGTCCGGTGCGATTCCATACCATCCGTCCGATAGAGTGGTTAAGCTGGTAGTATATTTATTGGCATACGGTCGAGTTTCTTTCCATACACGAGGAAAATCCCAATTGATAAAATGACGATAAGCATCAAACATTTCATCACAGAACTGCTTCTGATCTAATCCGGCCATCCGCTTGTAAGTTATCACCGGATCTTCTCCCTGCTTACCTTGACGATAGAGTTCGGCAATAAAAGGCAATCCTCGTTTCATACCCCAATATTCCAGTACATAGGGAGAGTGATAGATATTTTCCAAATGGAGATAAGCTTTATGAGTCAGCTTCATGAAAGCATCCCAATGATATTTTTCATCAGTGATCCATTCGGGATTTACTTGCCATAACATCCACTGCGAGGTCATTTCAAAGAAACCGCATCCTCCCCAAGCCTCTCCTTCTCCATCACAACTGATCTGAGCCTGAAAACTATGCCCCAATTCATGGGCTATGCAATTCAGTTTTTTATCCTGCACACGATTGGGAGCAATCCATAATGCACCGATTTCCCCATCATAATCACCACCATAGGCAGTTCCTTCCAAAGAGTAGTTTAGCATGACCATCATACGATACTTATCACACTTTGAACCCGGCTTGGAAAACTTCAAAGTATCCCGGAAAAAACGATAGAAACTTTCCAATTTTTCCGTTAAATTCGACAAATCCACTTCCATATCATGCCCTTCCAACTGAGGAGGATTAGACAGATCATTTCCAAACCCTTTTTCCCAGAAAATGACGAAATTATCAGTATATGCCATGCGGTGATAACTCCATTTACTATCAGGATTTTGAAGATCCATACCCTGCAGGTCTTTGGGGATATAAATTTCTTTGCCGGAAGGCATTGGAACAGATGCTGCCTCTTGCGCTATCAAACTCAGAGAAATCACTAAGATAAAATTAAATAAAAGGATATACTTCTTCATATTATTTTCTATTTTGTTCCTGACGGATAGTTCTTAATAACAGTATCTAAATAGTCGGTACGCTGTTGAAGCCATTGTTTCATTCGAGATATCTCTGTCTGATAATCTTTGTCAATAGGCCAACGTTCAGCATTCCGTTTCATTGCTTCGGAACAAGATGTTACAAAGATATTCGTTTCCTCCCAAAAGTCTGACATTATTTTATCCCTGATTGTTTGCCAACGTGCTTTATACTCACTAACAAAGTGCTTATTTTTAAATAAATCAGTGAAGAAAGAGGGTACATAATAACCTCCGATATGATTGGCAGGATCAGTACCTAATACCAATTCACGATAACTAGTGAAAAAATTGTGTCCGGTATACATAGTTCCCCAATCGAAGTCAAAACCGGCATCAAAGTCCCAAAGCGGCCCCATTGTCCAGAGTCCTTCTTTGTCTTTATGCATATAAATACTACGAGGGGCATCCACTTCCACATTATAGACTAACTCCTGTATCAGCATATAGTCAATAAACGAAGCAATATTCATTAATTTAGAGGTTGCTTCATAATTACATTCATATATGCTTTGTTCCAACCGGGCAAAATCATTTTGTACTACTTTCAGTTGGTTAGTAGTCGCATCCTCAGGATATTTCACACAGATGGGCATCTTGTAAACTGTCGACCAGAAATTATCCCCTCCATCCGGATTAAGCTCCGGTCCGTCATCCGCATCCAGCGAGATCAGCATTCCTTGCTCATCATCCACCGCTACACGACTACTGCCCTGTTCAACTTGTTCGGTCAATTGATAAAGTCCAATATAATCCCCATTCAGTGTGACTTCTACATAACGAGAATGGTTAATATAAGGAAGTTCCAATTGTTGTCCTGCTATAAAAGTGAAGGTATTCATCATGTGAGTTGGATCCCGATAATTAGCCAACAGTACCCAATCCTTCTCAGTAGCCAATCCGAGTATCTCTGACTTCTTATCCAGTTTAATGCGATAAGGTTTCTTAGGATACCATAACCATGTGGAGTTTCCACGTCCGCGAATACGTCCGGTTCCTGTATAATTCCATTCTTCTTTTTTCGACTCAATGGTGAGGGTACAGTTTACATAGTCCTTCTTATCTTTTGAGATGATAGGGGCAGCATTCTCGGTGGTGATAGCCAGTTGTGCAACTTGATATTGAGCATCCACAACTTCACTTGTATCTGGTATATCTGGTTCTACAGGCGCAGAGTCATCTGAGCAATTTACCAAGAACGCAGATAAACATATCAAGCCAAAAATATTTGCTAATTTCATTGTATTTTTATTTAATGCAGGAGAGAAATGATATCCAAGCGCATAAGATAAAAAAGGAGGAATAAAAGGATTTACTTTTATTTCCTCCCATTTCCACATATAACCTAATACCTATTTATGACTTTCCTCTGTTGGAATGATATCAGAAAGTTCAATAGTATAAACATAAGTTTTGTTTCTCATTTTTGAATTGGAGATTATTTGGTGCTTCATTGCAGTTTTCCCACTAAAAGTAATTGTTCCCACATAATCCTCATACTCTTTTTTCATGTTGGACACAATCATATAAGCTCCTTCTTCGTCACCCAAATGGATAAACATATTATCTTGTTCTCTTTCCGGAAAAATAATCCATTCTTTTGTATCTTCATCATATGACAACTTTCCTAATAAATTTGCAACATTAAAAGCCTGTCTATCTTTGGCATCGGGCACAAAGATTTCCGATTCATCCACCTGCTTTTTACTCCCACTATCGTTATCGCCGCAAGATGTCAGAGTAAAAGTTAATAAATACAGCAAACAAAAGAGCAAAGGCATTGCTAATGAAAAATTAAATAAACGAGTCATAATCATGTTTTTAAGGTTATCAAATTTATTATTAAAAGAAGGAAGATGAAAGAATACTTTTTCTTCCTTCCCTAAGATTTTCTTCAAAACTGTAGATTTAACACAAAAGTAGCTTTATATTGCATGCCATTCTTGGTATATACCAACGATGGTTTTACTACATACTTCTTTCCAGCCACACTACTTCCCGGTTTATGACCATATTTAAAAACGAATGCATCTTTATCATATTCAATCCAAATGGGATCATTATTCCCCCATGAGCCTTGATTACCTTCAGTTGTACAGTAAAATCCACCATTAGCCGTATAGGTATAAGAGTAAGTTCCATCCGTTTGTAGCAAACCAAAAGCTATTTTTCCTTCAGCAGGATTTGATGTTTGCCCGTTTGCAATGGTTAATGTATTTCCACTCAGTACACTGGGTTGCATAACAAAAGCTTGCGCCAGTTTTTGAATATCTCCATTCGACTGCAAATCAATAACCCCCAGATCATAACCTTCTGTTGTAGCATTACAATTGAAGCTATAAGTAAACTCCGCATCTTTAGGATCGGCATTCGTGTCAATATTAAAACTCCCCAAAAGATCAGTACCGTTAAATTTCACCTTATAAGGCCATTGTTCATCAGTTAACTCTTTTTCGTCCCATGGGTTCGCTTTGTATTGATTGGGAGCTCCTAATACCACAAAATACAACTTGTCGGTATTAGCAGGAATAGTAAAGTTTACAGAATTTACTGCTTTCTGATTCATTTCTCCATATACACGAGTACCGTCAGTTTTCAAAGCAACAAAACCATAACGCCATCCTGCGTTGCTTGCAGTTCCTGCATTGTATTTATTTACATTCCCTTTCACTGCTTCCGACTCCATATATTCACCCGGATCATCAATAGCTAAAGCAGAACCCGGTGCCAACCCTTCAAAATTAACAGTAATAGCAGTGCCTGCCTCTGGCACGTTCAACGCTATAACATTGAAACCTGTGGAACCCGGACAACTGGCATAAGCAACCTGATAATAATTATCCTCAATCTGATAGAGTTTAGTAGAATATTTCCCAATATACCCATCAGCATAATTGCGAATGACATCAATATCAAAAGTAGCCATTCGTACAGCATAATCATATAGTTCTGTTTTCATGGCCTCCCATTGGTTACCACAATACAAACGCATATATGTTCCGATAGCATCTTCTGGAGAAGCTGAACGTTTCCATATTTCACCTACAGTTTCAATGCCATGTTTTTGTGTCCAGTAGTACTGCAGCCAATAACTAGCATAACGCATCCATTCATGTTCAAAGTGACGGTGACAATTAGCCAACCATACATCAAAGTGGTAATTAGCAAACAATTGTTCTGGATAATCCTGATAAGATTGCCACTGTGCGCACTGTTCCCAGAATCCATTACCACCATTACTGCCTTCGTAGCCATAACGGAAACCATGCTTAAAATCATTAGGCTCACCCTGCAGTATCTTATCACAATAAACCTGATACTGGAAACTATGTCCAATTTCATGAGCAATAGTAGAACCTACCGGCTGACAAGTACTGGGATTCACCCACAAAGCACCAATTGTATTATCATAGCCAGAGCCTGTTGCAAGCCATTCAGTCTGATACAACAAGTAAATTTCCATTTTATATTTGTCCAAATAAGATTTACCTTGTCCCAGTTCAGCAAATTTCAGCTTTTCAATATTTGTTTTATAGAATTGTTCTGCTTTTTCCAATAAATCATTGATATCCACACGCAAAGCTGCATCTACAGCTGCTGCATTTGGATCGTCTCCGAAGCCTGCTTCCCAAAATACAAAGAAATGTTCACTCTGTTTGCTCCGGAACCAAGACCATTTGGCATCGCTGCGAAGCATGTTCATACTACTGAATTCTTCAGGTTTATAATACTTGTCAAAATCTTGAATATCAGCTTCATCCATAATTAATAAAGAAGTACCGGCTTGTGCTACACTAATTTCCTGTTTTGTAGTACCACAGGTTAAAATAACTGTAGCTGTACGAGCTTCTTTATTAGTATTTTTTTTCAAGGTTAGCCCTATTTTCATCATTCCACCAATCCCCTTATCAGCAGAGAGAGTTAACCAACTCGCAGCATTAGTTTCTTTCAGAGCTGCAGTCCATGACGCCAAAGCAGTAAAACTAACAGACGTATAGGTATCCTCTGCTTCTAATGAAAAAGAGAGTTGGTCTTCATTAACGGTTATCATATTTTCCCCTGTACCTTCTTCTTTGTCATCACTACATCCTACAAAGAAGAAAGGGTAAACCATCATTATCAGGCACATTAACATTTGACCAATAAGTTTTGTCAAGAGTTCTTTTTTTATACTTCTCATAGTGTTAGTATATATAGCAGGGAATAGAATAACTCTACTCCCTACAGTTTACATTTATTATTCAGCTTTTGCTCCTACCTTAACGGTTAAATTCACTGTTACAACGCCTCCATTACAAGAGATGATATATTTAGAAGCCACCGCAGTATTAGGTAAACAGCTTTCCGGATGGTTACCAGCATACAAATAAAGCGCCGTTTCCGAACTTCCGAGACAACAGAATACCACACTCTCCGTACCATAACTACAAACTTCACCGGTTGCATTAAGCCAATATCCTGGAGCATCACTAGTATATGTCGGATCTTCTTCACTGACTTTACCACAATATATTTTCAAATCACCGCTAATTCTTGCCTTGTGAATTTGATAAGTAGTCATTTTGAAAGCCTCACGAAGTACATCCTTCACATCAAACTGTACATTGCTAAATGTATCATCCCACGATTTCTCAATAGTAACATCCAATACTTTATCTGTAGTTGGTTCCCCTACAGGAGGAGTTTCCGGATCTTCATACGCAACGATATTAACGGTAATATTCAACATTACTATTTTATTGTTTGCTAAGAAGCCATATTTTGCAGTTACACTGTATCCACCTTCCAATGCATTTGGCATTTGTCCTACATATAAAACGTCCAAATCTTCCTCTTCAACGTCATCACCCAATCCATAATATTCCACATATATTCCAGCGCCATCCCCATGAGAACCGGCAAAACCATTAAGATCGTACCAGAAGCCATTAGTAGCACTCGTTTCTTGCGCATAACTCCCATCAGAATTAACACCGATAATTTGTACATCTTCTAAAGAGGATATTCCCAAATCACTCAATACTTTTGCTCGATCAAACGCTATTGGATCTGAATCATAAGTTGATCTCGGATTCATTGTCACAGTTAAATCCTGTGTACTAACAATCGTAGCACTTATCTGTCCTTTTTCTTTGGGCTTCGCGGTAATAACAACTGCAATACGCTTTTCTTGATACTTCAAGCACTCAATAAACTTAACATCTTTACCAACTTCCAGTTTGCCAGGCATTTGTCCTACATTGAAGTATCCTCCTTCTGCATCATATTCTGCAAAAACTCTTGCATTATCTCCCCAAGAAGCTGTATTACCATCTTTATCCCACCAATGTCCCCAATAAGAGTTGGTATTAGAATTCGTCATATTATCAGCATGTGTAGTGCCTTCAATACAGAAACCTGTGATATCTGGGGCATCTTCATAAGGTTTATCCGATCCCATATTGGCAATACCATGTGCCAATTGAGTCGGAGTTATTCCAAATAAATCAGCGATCTTAACCGTATCAATATAAACATATACACCATCATATCCATTAGCAAGAATTGTTATTTCAGCATCATATTCAAGAATCAAATCAGCATTAATAGAATTCTTCTGCGCCTCTTTTATAGAATCTTGACGCGCCAATTCTGCTATTTCTTCAGCAGTAAGGATGTGTTCACTCCATATATCCGTATTATCACCACACCCTGCCAAACCGGACATTAGTAAGGCAAAGCATACAAGGTAAAAATATATCTTTTTCATATTATTCTATTTTTTAGGGTTATCACTTATTCAGTAGCTCCAGTATAACCTGTATTTTGCTTCAGATTAATATTAGATCTCATTGCCTGTTCTGGAATCGGGAAGTAATTCCAATGAGATTCCGTAGTAGCATCCTTACAGAACCATGATTTACCATTGTATACACTACGTCCATCAGTCATCTTAAAACGAATCAGATCTTGGCGACGATGTTGTTCACCTACAAACTCCCAGCCCAGATCATCCAATAAACCACCTAATTCAATGTCTGCACCACCTTCCGTAGTAGATACATAAGAAGCCGGATCCCAGTTTGCATAACCTTCACAGGTATATTCACGGTGACCATAATTATAGCAACTTCCTCCTTTTAATTGAGCTACGGAACGAACGGCTTTTGTGGCTGCATCAAATGAGCGTTTACGAACTTCAGTCACCAAGTCGGCAGCAGTTTGCTCGTCACGTCCTAAACGAAGTAAACACTCAGCCTTAATAAACATTGCATCAGCCAAACGGAAAACAGGTATATCATCAGCAATTGTGCCATACTCTCCTGCTACGATTTCATACTTCACCATGCGATATCCTTCCTGCTTATAAGCACCCGGTACATCAATAGAATGTACATTCTTATTATAGTTCAGAATACCTTCACCTGCCCAATCATCTTCAGCATACTCTATATAATCACCTGCCTGTGAAGTATAAGTGCCATCAGAATTCTTCACTGCTTTCTTCTGCTTACCACCTGTCCAAGTATCTGTTAAACGGTTATCTGCCGCATCGTACGAATCAATGAACTGTGGAACAGCACAACTACCATTGGTTGCATTAGCCGTACATCCAAAAGCCTCCAGACCTACCTGTGGAAAAGAGTAAGTATGCAATAAGAAATGTTTCGCGTGAGTTCTATCTTGCGGTATTGCAAATATTATCTCCGGATTATCATCTATGTTCTCACGGAAACAATCACTATATTTGGGAGCTAAAGTGTAACCACCATTATCAATAATGTCATTCACCTCAAGCAATGCTGCTTCATAACCATCATTACCAGTTGTACCCAGATAGACATTTTTATTTAAATAGAGTTTAGCAAGTGCCATGCAAACTGACCAACGATTACCATAACCAAAATATTTGTCAGTACCGATATCTTCTTTAATCTCCGTCAATTCTTTTACACAGAATTCATAGACTTCTTGTGTAGTATTCTGTTCTGGCAGGTATCCATCTGGTACATCCAAAGTCGTTTCTATAGGTACATTACGGAAATAATCCAATAGTTGATAATAAGTCATAGCACGAAAGAATCGCATCTGGGCACGGTCTGCTGCATTTTCTGCAGGCATTACATCAAGCACTTTATTACAATAACCAATACATCCAAAAGCAAAATTCCAAATATTCTCAGCATGCCCTAAATTATAATTCCAATCATGCTTATGAAGATTTACATAAACATCTCCCCAACCTATACCTACACGAAAAGGAACCATATACTGATCTGTACATTGTTCGTTCAACTCCCAAGAACCAAACCAAGAACAATGCATATAGCGATATTGCGCTATGGCCTGTCCCATCAATGAAGCAACATCTTTCTCGCTATCAAAATCAATATTCGTATCATTCAGTGTACTATATAGATTTTCTGTCAAATCAGTGCAAGCAGTCAGACTCAGCATACTGCTAGCCATCAATCCCATAAGGGTATTTTTTAAATATCTTTTCATAATCAGTTTCTATTAAAAGGTAAGATTCATGCCAACCGTAAACGACCGAGTAGTAGGATATTTATCCTGATAGTCAATACCCGGTGACATAAAGTTATTAGATACTTCAGGATCAATGCCTGAATAACCAGTAATACAGAATACGTTTTCTGCCGACAAATAGAGACGTGCGTAATTAATAAACTTTTTAATCTTTCCTGCCAGAGGCAGTTCATACCCCAGAGTTACATTGGTTAGTTTCACGAAATCACCTTTCTCTAAATGATCACTCCAGAATCCTTGCCCCATAGAGTTGGATAAACGTACCATTTTTTGTTTGCCAGTAGCTTCGTCAATATAAGGTGTTCCATCCGTATTTATAGCCGAATAATAATTGGCTGCTGATTTCAAACGATTGTAAGCTACAGAGTTATTTTCGTAATAACAACGTTGCGCATTTAAAATTTTATATCCAAACTGTCCGGTAAACTGTAAGCTCAAATCAAAACTTTTATACCTGAAATTATTAGCCCAACCTGCATATACTTTGGGTAAGCCACTTCCCAGACGTTGACGATTTTCTTTCACATTCAAATTCGTATTGAATTCTTTAACAGCCCAACCACCTTTACCGTCAGATACTTCGACCAAAACAACACCATCTTTACTAACACCTACAGATTTCAATCCCCAGAAATCACCGAGACTTTTACCAACCTCCATACAGTGAGTAGCAACGGTAATAGGTTCACCTAATCCACCAACCTCATGAAATGTTTCCGTTTCATATAAATCATTACTCAAACTTAACAGTTTATTCTTATTATGAGATAATGTCAATGTGGTATTCCATTCAAAATCTCTCGTACGTACAGGAATAGCATTAATCATTATTTCAATACCATTGTTACGCATCTTACCAACATTGGCTGTAGTAGAACTGTACAAGTTGGGCGGAACGGGTACACTATAATCATACAACAAATCAGAAGTTGTTTTCACATAATAATCTACACTACCACTCAATCTCTCATTCAGCAAACTCCAGTCCAAACCAAAATTATATTCCTTTGTCGTTTCCCACTTCAGGTCTTTGTTCGGATTTTGAGCAACTTTAAGAGTCTGTATCCAATCCCCTTCCTTATTCATTATATCACCATAGGAATCATAATTATAAGTATACTGAGATAGGTAATTAGTAGTTGGGATTACTCCCGTAACACCATAACCTACACGCAACTTCAAATTATTCAGCCAAGTCTGATCTTTCATAAATTCCTCATTGCTGATAGTCCAACCCAAAGATACTGATGGGAAAGTACCCCAACGATGATTTGATCCAAAGCGAGTAGAACCTTCACGACGTACGCTAATCAAAGCGTTATAACGATTATCATAACCATAACTTACACGACCGAAAAATCCGATCAATTTATCATCACTTTTTGAGGAGCTCATACCCGCATGACGATCTTCCTCTGTAAGCAAAGTTCCTATACCTAAGTTGTTGTATAAGTATGCTTCAGTCGGAAAATTACCGTTACTTGCACTGAAACCATCATACACATTATACAAATAGCTATAACCTACCAATGCAGATACACGATGTTTATCAATATTAAAATCATATTTAGAAGTCAATTCTATATTATCATTACGTGAAGCTGATTCACTTTTGCTGGCAGAGCCATTGTAGTCATTCTGTGTCACTAATGAATAATGCTTACTGGTAGTATAGCTTTCTCCAGTATAAACATTTTCTTTCATTGATACCATCAAATTTGTTTGCCAACCTTTGATAGGTTCAAAAGTGATGTTACCACTTAAACGATAAAAACGGTTACGCCCATCACCAATATACTCATCTTGAATTCCACGCGGGTTATAGTAATACAATAAATTCAGATTTTCATTATAAGAACCATCTTCATTATATATCGGAGAAGATGGGTTGCGAATAATAGCCTGACGATAAGCATAGGTATTATTATTCAGTGTGTAAGTTTGACGGGTAACCAAAGCATTTACATTAAACTTTAACCAATCATTTAATGCATATTGTGTGAAGTCAAGTTGCATCTTCAAATTACGGTTATCACTCTTACGCATAATTCCCTGCTCATCACTATAAGTCACATTGGCAGAATAAGTAGAATTTTTAGAACCTCCATCCAAAGTTAATGAATGATTTTGTCTATAACCTGCTTTACGAGTAATAGCAGCCAACCAATCTGTATCATAACCTTCATAATTGAAAGAAGTCATACCATAGAGCACATCATGCGTATCCATAAAATCTGATTTCTTTGTCCAGTTAGAGAAAGAAACATATCCAGAATAGTTAGCACTCGCATGAGAATCACGTTTTCCACTTTTCGTAGTAATCAAAATCACACCATTTGCACCACGCGTACCATAAATTGCAGCAGCTGAAGCATCTTTCAACACATCAATAGAAGCAATGTTTTCAGGAGCCACTGTTGTCAGTGAACCTTCTACACCATCTACTAAAACTAATGGAGTAACACTACCTTTAACTGTTGTAAGACCACGTAACATGATGCTGGAAGTTTCTGTTGGATCACCTGACGATTTTACAATACTCAAACCTGCGATTTTACCTTTTACCAACTCAGCAGCATCGCCAATCTTACCAATTGTAAAGTCTTCCGCTTTCACACTCGTAATAGCACTCGTTACATCGCCTTTACGTTGCGTACCATAACCAATAACCACAACTTCATCAATCATTTTAGAATCTTCCTGAAGAGTTGCATTTATTTTTCTATTAGCTCCTACTGAAAATTCCTGCGTTTCATAGCCAATGTAAGAGATTACCAAAACAGACTTAGGGCCTTTTACTTTCAGCGTATATTCTCCATCAATATTGGTAATTACACCGTTAGATGTCCCCTTCTCAAGAACATTAGCACCAATAACTGGTTCACCTTCCTTATCTTTTACAACACCTGTGATTGTAATAGTCTGTTGCTGTACAATCTCAGTCCCCATAGTTTCTGTCATTTCCGGAAATGCAAATGCCGGACTAACACTGGCACCTGCTGCAAGAAAAAGACAGGTTGTCGCCTTTAAGACAGCTTTGCTGAACAAGGCTCGATTTTCATGTGTCTTCATATTACATCTTTAATTAAAAGGTTAATATTTTATTACAAGTTACAAATTCTTAATTTTTAAAAATGGATTAGTTTACTTTCCATTCAATAACCCCACCCGATGCACCTTTCTGCAACTGGGCAGCTATTTTCAGTCCTGTCGTTTTCACCGGTTTGAAATCAAGGCTGTTGTAGCAGTCTTTCTTTACCGTATATTCGTTCAAAGCTTCTACTTCTTTCCAGCTTTTGCCATCTTTATAGTAGAGTTTCCAACTCTCCGGCACCCGGAAATCCCCGTCATAATGATCGAAATCCAGCCAGTACACTTCTACGTTTGAAATCGTATAAGGTTGGTCAAATTGATAAGCCAAAGTTTCCTGTGTTCCATTTCTCAACCACCAGTAGTGATAAGGTTTGGAAATATCCGATGAACGCTTCGGTTCCCACTGGTCATTCACACCCCATGCCCAGGTTTCAATTGAAGCAGATTCAGGAGCATCTTTCTGGATAGGAGCTTGTATCATCAGAGTATGTGCCTTGCTGGCGATTGTTGGTTCTGGAGTAGGACGGGCATATTCCGCAGCTTCAGGAATCCACACCGCCATCTGGTCGGCACCACGATTATTCCAAGTGGAATAAGGAATGGCTTTGAAAGGAACATCCTTGACGCTACCATCTTTTTCTATTTCCTTAGCTGTACCAGTCAACACCATGACACCGTTTAATAAATCAGCATCGTAAGTTGCCTCCATTGAAGTACCGTCAGGAATAAACTTATTAAAGACAATGCTGTCAGCCTGATCTTTACCTTCCAAGCAGAACATGATTGGACCACGCTCAATAGCAAGCTTACCACGGTCATCTTCTACATTATCATTCGCTTTCACACGGCGGACATCCATCGGGAAATTAATTTCTACAACATCTCCAACCTTCCATTCGTGGAGAATCGTAGCATAGCCATCCATCTGCTCAGCATTTACTTTCTTGCCATTAATTGAGATAGCGTAAGCCTTTGCCTTATCAGTAAATGAATAAAGGTCTGTAGGTACAGGAGTATCCTGTGCCCATCCCGGAATACGAACGCGCAAAGCGAACTCCTGTTCCTTTTCGGGAGTAACGGAAATGCTGACTTTACCATCCCACGGATAGTTTGTGGTCTGTTCCAATTTTATATTGTTAGTTTCCGTATTCAATTCGGCTTTGCTCTGGATATAGAGATTGACATAAATATCATTGCCCTGAGTAGCATACATATAGAAAGGTACGGAAGCCATGAAACGCGTTACATTACCCGGACAGCAAGCGCAACCAAACCAGTGCTGGCGTTCATGTTGCCCCATAGACTCAAGCGGATTATCATAGAAAAATTTATCGCCACTGAGTGAAACACCCGAAATAACTCCATTGTAAAGAGCACGCTCCAGTACATCGGCATACTTGGCATTGCCCGTAGCCAGGAACATGCGGTGATTCCAATATACATTGGCAATGGCAGCACAAGTCTCACAGTATGCGGTATGGTTATTCAATTCATAGTTAGGACCAAATCCTTCACCTTGCGGACGTGAACCGATACCACCGGTGATAAAGAGCTTTTTACTTGCCATATTTTCCCAGATACGACTTAAAGCATTGAAATAAGCGGTATCCTGAGTTAATGAAGCTACATCGGCAACACCGGAATAAAGATATCCTGCACGTACCGCATGACCTACTATTTCATCTTGTTGCAGAATAGGTTTGTGATCCTGGCTGTATTCGCTAAGACGATGTCCGTCTGTTCCTCGACCGGTTTCCTCTACAAAGTATTTAGCCATCTTCAAATACTTTTCATCACCTGTCACCTTATATAATTTAGCAAGGGCCATTTCAGCGATAGGATGACCGGAAGGAACATGCTTTTGTCCTTCATTCGGACCAAAGACCTGACATACTAAGTCGGCATTCTTGATAGCTACATCAAGGAGATTACGCTTCCCTGTTGCACGATAATGAGCAACGGCAGCTTCATACAAATGACCGCTATTATAAAGTTCATGACTATTAATCTTTTCCCAACGGCTCTTTCCCCACCAACCGGAAAGGCGATAGCATTTATTAGTAACGCAAGTGGTAAGATAGCCATCCGGTTCCTGAGCAGCAGCAATCAAGGTAATAACGCTATCCAGATAAGCATCCAGCGCTTTATCATACTTCACAGCCAGCGAATAAGAGGCTCCTTCTATAATCTTATAAGGATCGGTATCATCAAAAGAAAAGTCACCGCGATGTTCTCCCTTCATCAGACCACCGGCTATGGCAAAGTTATCGAAGCGCCCGTTCTTCTCACATTCTTTAAATGCGGAAGGAATAGAAACAGTACGGTTCGTTTCAATGCGTGGAGTCCAGAAGTTATCATTCAGGTGAACTTGCGTAAAAGGAACTTCTTTGATCGGTGCATCAGGCTTAACGTAGGAATTGCTGCAAGCACTCATCCCCAGAAGGGCAATGCTACCGAAAAGGAATTGAATTCGTTTCTTCATCATACTATATATGTGCTTTTAAATCATTAGCATTAGTGTACGGCAAAGGAAAGGGATTTCCTGCTAACAGGATGAAAAAATAATCTATAAGGATAAAAGAATAGTCGAAGTATGAGGCTCCAAAAAGGGATTTAGACAATCATTTCATAGATTGGACTATTTTTTCATGCCTGTAGATATTATACTCAGTAAGCTCATAAACAGCAAGTAAAGACATACTCCCAATTCATATAAAGTTGCATGGCAAAACAAAGGATATGAAGAATTATTTGTACTTTTACCGCAAAACATACTGAGATTATGAGAGCAACTTATATCTGGCAACAAAACAAGTGGCCTGACTTCACTTGGAATGACTCTAAATTATCCTATAAATTAGGTAGAGTCCGAAGCTTACAAGGTAAACTTGTAGGAAAAATGAGTGTGCTCGGTTTTGACCTGAAGAATAGTGCTATGCTCGATGCACTAACGGCAGACATTACAAAATCATCTGAAATAGAAGGTGAGATATTAAATATAGATCAAGTACGCTCTTCCGTGGCCCGCCATTTAGGAATAGAAATAGAAGGAATCCCCGAAGCGGATCGTTATATAGATGGAGTGGTGCAAGTGATGATAGATGCTACTCAGAATTATATGCAACCCTTAACAGACGAGCGTCTCTTCAACTGGCATGCAGCTTTATTTCCTACGGGACGAAGTGGTGCATATAAAATAACGGTTGCCAATTGGCGGCAAGGTTCAGAACCTATGCAGGTCATATCGGGTGCTATGGGAAAAGAAACAATTCATTATCAAGCACCTGATTCAAGTGAAATCCCCTATCAAATGGGGCTATTTTTGGATTGGGTAAATGATAATCAGGAGATAGATCCGGTGCTAAAAGCCGCCATAGCTCACTTCTGGTTTGTAACTATTCATCCGTTTGACGATGGTAATGGGCGTATTTCCCGAACAATAACTGATCTGTTCTTGGCTCGTGCGGATGAAATGCCGCATCGCTTTTATAGCATGTCTGCTGAAATACGTAAACAGCGGAAAAGTTACTATGATATATTAGAGAAGAGCCAAAAGAGTGGTCTGGATATCACGGATTGGCTTGAATGGTTTTTGGACTGTTTAAAAGCCGCATTGATTCATACAGAAAAAATGGTCAGTACTGTTTTGCAGAAAGCTGCCTTCTGGGACAAGCACCGGTTGGTCTCGATGAATGAGCGACAGATAAAAATGGTGAATTTACTATGGGATGGCTTTAATGGGAAAGTAACCTCCTCAAAGTGGGGAAAGATCACAAAATGTTCTGCAGATACAGCCTTACGTGATATACAAGATTTGATAGCAAAAAATGTACTGCGGAAAACAAACGAAGGAGGACGTAGCACCAATTACGAATTAAATCTGTAATATTTCACAGGAAGCGCTTCTTATATTCATCGCATATAATGCGGAGATTACTAATCCTAATCTCCGCATTATTGCATCAGATAAATCCTGATCATTCAAAAACGGCACCCAACCAGACAGATATCCGGAATACACCTACTCCCTATCTTCTCCTTACTTACTCCCTACCTTCTCCCTACCTACTCCTTCCTATATACAAGGAGAAGGTACAAAGAAGCTACGCCCTAAATACGAGATAAACATAGACCAGATAAGTCCACTCAAATGGATGAAAAAATAATCCAATCGAATACAAGAATACTACAAACGGCCATTGAGAAGGCCATAGAAAGGCATCTTTTGGACTATTCTTTTATTACATTATATTATTCAGTCCTTCCGTTCGCTCTTTTTTCTTTTACTTTGCAGACAGACAAATAAGAATTAACCGAATCATGAAAAACAACCTCTCTTTCAAATTAGTCGTTATTTCCTTATTTCTGTATTGCGGAAATTATTCACTCGAGGCAGCATCAGGAAAGAAATACGCACTGGCATCTCCCGACGGAAAACTGAAAGTAGAAATCAGTACCGGAGACAAATTATCTTATCAGGTAATGCACGAAAAGGATACAATTCTCTCTCTTTCTAACATAGGCTTGGTTCTGGCTGACGGAACCGAAATAGGAAACAATTCTCAGGTAACAGGTATAAAAAGGAAAAAGATCAGGGATAATGTAGAATCCCCTTTCTACCGCTTCAAGGAGTTCGTTGCTGCATGCAATGAACTCGACTTGAAGTTGAAAGGTGGTTTTGGAGTTACTTTCCGCGCTTATGATGATGGAGTAGCCTACCGTTTCTATACCACACGTACAGCAGGTGTTACAGTCAAAGATGAAATAGCTGAATTCAACTTCAATCAAGATTATACAGCTTATCTTCCTTATACGACGAATGACAAAAAGCCGATGGCAATGGCTTTTCAAAATATATACGATGTTACCCCACTATCAAAGGCACAGCCGAAAGTAGCTTTCCTACCCGTTACAGTGGACTGCGGTAAAACCAAATTAACTCTACTGGAATCTGATCTTGAAGCATATCCGGGAATGTTTGTAGAATCTCAGAAAGATGGATATGGGCTAAAAGGTGTTTTTGCTTCCTACCCTACCCAAACAAATTTCAATCCTTGGCGTATGCAGGAGTATGTAACAGAAACCAGTGATTTCATAGCACGCAGTAGTGGGGCACGTACTTATCCCTGGCGCGTACTGGCTATTACAGAAAAGGATACGGATATGCCTGTCAATAATCTGGTGTATGCGCTGGCATCTCCCAATCGCATAGGTGACACATCATGGATAAAGACCGGAAAAGTAGCCTGGGATTGGTGGAATGACTGGAATCTGAAAGGTGTCCCCTTTAAGGCAGGTATCAATATGGATACCTATAAATATTATATAGACTTCGCCAGCAGGAATGATATAGAGTTTATAGTGCTCGACGAGGGTTGGTATAACCCGAAAAGCGGTGATATGCTGACTGTTATTCCGGAACTGGATCTTCCGGAACTGATTGCCTACGGAAAACAGAAAGGAGTTGATATCATTCTTTGGACAGTATTCAATGTACTCGACAAACAACTGGAAGCCGCCTGCAAGAAGTACTCCGAAATGGGTATCAAAGGCTTCAAAGTAGACTTTCTGGATCGTGACGATCAGACTGCTGTTGAAATGGTATATCGTATCGCTGATGCTACGGCAAAACATAAGTTGACACTCGACCTTCATGGCATTTACAAACCTACAGGTATCAATCGCACTTATCCGAATATCATCAACTTTGAGAGTCTGTTCGGTATGGAAGAGGTAAAGTGGACGGATATTAAGAATAACATGCCTCTCTACGATGTGACCTTCCCTTATATCCGTATGATGGCAGGGCCGGTAGATTATACTCCGGGTGCCATGCGCAATGCAACGAAAGCCGACTGGCGTGCCGTCTATTACTCACCGATGAGTATGGGAACCCGTTGTCATCAGTTGGCCGCTTATATTGTACACGATTCTCCACTCACCATGCTGTGCGATGCTCCGACGAATTATCTGAATGAACAGGAATGTGTGGACTTCATCACTTCAATTCCTGTGGAGACGGATTCTACCTTTATCGCCGCAGGTAAAATGGGAGAATATATCGTTAGTGTACGAAAGAAAGATATCAACTGGTACATTGGCGGGATGACAAACTGGGATGAACGTGATGTAGAACTTGCCTTTTCGTTCCTGCCTTCCAATGTCCGCTATACAGCCACACTCTTTGCTGATGGTATTAATGCGAACAAGCAAGCGGAAGATTATCGTACAGAGAAACTGATTATAGATAAAAACAGCCGGATAAAGCTACATTTAGCCTCGGGCGGGGGATTCGCGATGAAGCTTGAGTTATATCCGGTGCGAGGTGAAATAACGTCCATACCCGAGGGAAAGAATATTCCTTCTTTTTATAAGAAATACATTGAAACTGAGGGATTATATGTCACTTCTTCCGAAAGGGTTAGTGATGAAGCGTTGTTGAAAGCATGTGATATCATCAGTCTGATGCTATCAAAACGTCCGGATGTAAAAGCGCATATGGTGAAAAAAGGTTGCCATGTGATGGTTATCGGTAAAGACGAAGAAACTTGTGATTTACCGGAGTTTGCACATATCTGCAATTCGCCGGACAGCATTGCATACTGGAACTGGCGTGCCCGTGGTTTCGGTGGGGCACCGGAAGACGAGTTCTCCGCCAGTTGCGGGGAAGAGAATCTATTGGCCTTGCCACAAGATAAATATACGGGCGAGAATATTCTGATTCATGAATTTGCCCATCTGATACATATGGTAGGAATTGCAGGTGTGGAACCGGATTTCAATGACCGACTGGAAGCATTGTGGAAAAGCGCTGGAGAAAAAGGACTATGGGCCGGTACTTACGCATTAAGTAACAAAGAAGAGTATTTTGCTGAATGCGTACAGTCTTTCTTCAACTGTAACCGTTACGCTGATCCTGCCAATGGTGTACACAACTCCATGAACCGTCGCGTAAAGCTGAAAGCCTACGATCCGGAAATATACAAGCTGTTGAAAGAATATTTTTATGAAATAGAGATACCGATTAATAATGAAATACATAAATGACCAGCGTAGCGCTGGAGCAAGGTTTGCTGCGCGGTGCAAGTAATTTTTCTAACAATAAAGTAACAAAATGAATAGAACCATCCTTTTAATCACTTCCTTTTTAATAGGGGTTGTCTCTGCCTTTGCACAGGCCGCTTTCAATGCTCCGGGTACGGGTAATCCCGTGATTCCCGGATATTTCGCCGACCCTACTATCAAAAGGTTTGGTGATACTTATTATATGTACGCCACTACCGATGGCAGTGGTGCAGGCTTTGGCCCCGCACAAGTATGGACCAGCAAGGACTTCGTAAACTGGACCTTGATGCCCATGAACTGGCCCGACAGTCACTGGATATGGGCACCCGATGTGATGCAGCACTCTGATGGGAAGTACTACTACTTCTACTGCCAGCCCTGTATCATCCATTGCGGAGTCAGTGAAACTCCCCGCGGTCCGTGGAAGAATATCCTGGGCGATAGCGAAGCCGTCCTTATCCCCGACCGCTTCGTAACAAATGCCATCACTCTGGATGGACAAACATTTGTGGACGATGACGGCTCAGTCTATATGTACTGGGGAACCTGGGGCATTTACAAAGGTTTCGGTTGCGGTGCCGGAAAATTAGCTCCCGATTTGAAGAGTTTTACTGAAACCCGCCTCATCCCCAATACCGAAGCCACCGATTTCTTCGAAGCACCTTTTGTAATCAAACGTAATGGAACCTACTACTTTATGTATTCCTCCGGTTCCTGCCACGACCACACATACCGTGTGCAATACGCCACCTCAGACAAGCCTCTGGGTCCTTACACTTATGGCGGCTGCATCCTCGAAACCAATACTGACGGAACCATTCACGGTCCCGGACATCACAGTATCCTCCAGGAAGGTAATGATTACTATATCGTTTATCACCGCCACGATAATCCACACTCCAACCGTGGCTTCCACCGCCAGCTTTGCATCGACCGCATGACATTCAATGCAGACAGAACGATTCAAAAAATTACCCCTACCCATGAAGGCGTAGGTGCACTGGCTCCTTCCGTTGTTAAATCAACCAACCTCGCCTTTGGTAAAAGCGTGCGTGCCTCTTCCTCTTATGATGACAACTTCCGTCCCGAATATGCCGTAGATGATAACAACGGAACTTTATGGCGTCCGCGCGGGATGGGACAAGAATGGCTTGAAATAGACCTGGGACGCCCCCAGCAGATACAAACGATCTGGACACAATTTGAATATGGCACTCAGTTCTATCAATACCTGATTGAAACTTCAACAGACGGTAAACGCTGGACTATCTTTGCCGACAAACGGAACAATCATCTGGCAGGCAGCCCGATGGTAGATTTCGGCAAAGCAAAAGCCCGCTTTGTACGCCTCACCTATACCGGTGGACAGAAGAATGGCTTCGGTGGCGCTATCTGGAACATCAAGGTATTTTCCGGTATCGAAGATTCCGCCCCCCAACAGTGGCTCGGACTGACAGCCGCCGACTGGAATGGCCGCGAATGGCAGAACAATGAAGGAATGTTAGGAGATTCTTTTATCCTGAAAGCAGGATCAGCCCGCACCGAGCGTATTGACGGACGCGACGCACTGGTTCTCGAACCGGGTACTACACTGGAATACCGTCATCCGTTACTTTCTCCCTCCAAGGAGCATACAATTAGTGGGTTAGTTCATAGGTTAGGTAGATGGCAAAGCTACGAAGCGGAACCCGCCCTTTCATCCGGTGTGATTTCGCTTCAAAGCGGAGCCGAACCCTTAGTCATCACTAATCTGCGCTACTATAACTGGAAACAGGCACCTGCCGAACAGGAATATGATACCACTACGGATATCGTCCGCTTACCGGCTGCCGAACAGCAAAAGCATGGCTTGGTAGTAAGTATCACCGCTGATGACTTCGCCGCAGGAGACACCGTACATTATCTTTCCAATCATGGAATAGAAGGATACTTCGAAGCCCACAAAGCCCCCTCCATCATCAAGGAAGTGGAAGGGAAGAAAAGTTTCAGCTTTGATGGGCAGCAGGTATTCCAGTCCAACTTCTCCCTGCCTGCAACCTTGCTGGACAATGCCCCCTATACATTGGAAACCTGGATACTGAATGATTCTATTGCCGAAAATGAATGTGTAGCCGACTTCACGACTTCGCATGACGAATTGGAAAAGATTATGCTCGTCAGCGGTACGGAACCCCGATGCGGTGTCATCAACCACTACGGCTGGTACGAAGATGCCGGATACAAGGACATGAAAGAACTGGCCGGCAAATGGCAGCATATCTATATTTGTTTCGACGGCCGCATGGAACAAGTATATATCAATGGTAAATTAATTAGCGAAAAAGACATTCAATTGCTAATAAAACCATCACAATACGTAACTTTGGGGCGGAATGCAGAACGCAACTGGCCGTTCACGGGCTACCTGCATTCACTGAAACTATGGGACGAATATATTCCAATCAAGAAATAATACCATAAAACGAATAATAACCATGAGAAAAGTATTAGTTACCACCCTGCTGGTTGCCGCCACCGTAGGCAGCCAGGCGCAAGTGAAAAACCAATCGCACGGGTATCCCATCGATCCCGTACCTTTCACCTCGGTGAAAGTAACCGACTCCTTCTGGGGACAACGCCTCAACGCGAGCCGAGAGGTAACCATCCCCCTGGCATTCAGCAAATGCGAGGAAACCGGAAGATATCAGAACTTCGTCAATGCAGCCCATCCCAGTGATACCATTAAAGTAGGCGGACTGGCTTTCGACGATACGGACGTATACAAAACCATCGAAGGTGCCAGCTACCTGTTGCAGACGTATCCCGATAAGAAACTGGCCAAATACATCGACAGTGTACTCGTCATCGTAGCCGCCGCACAGGAACCGGACGGATACCTCTACACCAGCCGCACCATGAATCCGAAACATCCCCATGAATGGGCGGGAAGCAAGCGTTGGGAAAAGGTAGAAGACCTGAGCCACGAGTTTTACAACCTGGGACACATGGTGGAAGGCGCTATCGCCCACTACCAGGCTACCGGGAAGAAGAACTTCCTCAATATCGCCATCCGATACGCCGACTGCGTATGCCGTGAAATCGGTACAGGCGAAGGGCAGCAAATTCGTGTCCCCGGACATCAGATTGCCGAAATGGCACTTGCCAAACTTTATTTAGTCACCGGAGACCAAAAGTACCTCGACCAGGCCAAGTTCTTCCTCGACCAGCGTGGATATACCAGCCGTACCGATGAATACAGCCAGGCACATAAGCCGGTGGTTCAACAGGATGAAGCTGTGGGACACGCCGTTCGCGCCGCATATATGTATGCAGGTATGGCCGACGTAGCCGCCCTGACGGGAGACACCGCCTACATTCATGCCATCGACCGCATCTGGGACAATATCGTCGGCAAGAAATATTACATCACCGGCGGTATCGGAGCTACCGCAGCCGGAGAGGCTTTCGGCAAGAACTACGAATTGCCCAACATGTCAGCCTATTGCGAGACTTGTGCTGCCATCGGCAACGTATACGTCAACTACCGTCTCTTCCTCCTGCACGGTGAATCCAAATACTACGATGTACTGGAACGCACTTTATACAATGGTCTGATTTCAGGCGTATCCCTGGATGGCGGCGGTTTCTTCTACCCCAACCCGCTGGAAAGTATGGGACAGCATCAACGCCAGCCCTGGTTCGGTTGTGCCTGCTGCCCGTCCAACATCTGCCGTTTCATCCCATCCCTGCCGGGATATATCTACGCAGTGAAGGATAAGGACGTTTACGTCAACCTCTTCATGTCCAATACTTCCGACCTGAAAGTGGGTGGCAAAGCTGTTTCTATCGAGCAAAACACCAAATACCCGTGGAACGGTGACATTACCATCGGCATCAACAAGAATAACGCCGGACCCTTCAACCTGAAAGTCCGTATTCCCGGATGGGTTCGGGGTCAGGTAGTCCCCAGCGACCTGTATACCTATAGCGACGGCAAGCGTCTGAAGTACACAGTGAAAGTAAACGGAGAAGCCGTACAGAATGAACTGAAAGATGGTTATTTCAGCATCGACCGCCGTTGGAAAAAGGGTGATAAGGTGGAAGTACACTTCGACATGGAACCGCGCACCGTGAAAGCCAACAATAAGGTGGAAGCCGACCGCGGACGCATTGCCGTAGAACGCGGACCGATTGTATACTGTGCAGAATTCCCGGATAACAACTTCGACATCTTCAGCGTATTCATGAACCGTACTCCGAAGTTTGAAGTGGTAGAAAAGCCCGATCTGCTGTATGGCATCAACCAATTGAAGACCGGCGCACAGACACTTGGTTATGACGATCAGGGTCGCCTGACCACTACCGATGTGAGCCTGACACTGATACCTTACTACGCATGGGCTCACCGTGGTTCGGGAGCTATGGAAGTATGGTTGCCGCAAGAACTAAGCGCATCCCGCCCCGCCATGCCTGCCACACTGGCTTCGGAAAGTAAAATAGATGCATCCCACCGCGCAAGCTCCATTTCAGCCATCAACGACCGCCTGGTTCCGAAAGATGAAAATGATCGTTCCCTGCCCTATTACCATTGGTGGCCCAAACAGGGAACTACGGAATGGATCACGTATGAGTTCCCGGCAGAAGCTACCGTATCAAGCTCCACCGTATATTGGTTCGACGATGCTCCCTGGGGCGGTTGTCGTGTACCGAAAAGCTGGAAGATATATTATAAAGATGCACAAGGCCAGTGGCAGCCCGTCACAGGTGCCGACAAATATGGCGTTGTAAAAGGTGCGGGAAACACCGTAAACTTTGATCCCGTGAAGACCAAATCCGTCAAACTGGAAATCACCCTGCCGGACAAACATGCAGCAGGTGTTTATGAATGGGAAGTACAATAAAGGTTAGTTAGATATGAATGTTTGTAAGTTAGGTTTGTCGATAGCCATGCTCCTTAGCGGGGGCATGGCTTTCGCACAAGGCACGGTGGACGATTATAACCGTGCCTACGCATTGAGAGAGAAATTCAGTGCCAACAAAGTTTTTTACTCCAACGTCACGCCGCAGTGGATAGAAGGCACACATCAGTTTTGGTATGTACGCAATACGCCCGAAGGCCGTATCTACGTATCGGTGAACGCAGACAAGAAAAACAGAAAGGAGTTGTTCGACCACAAGCGTCTGGCAAGCGCACTGAGCAACGCATCCGGTAAAGAAGTAAAGCCCGAGGCAATCCAACTGGAACGGTTACGGGTGAATCCGAGCCTGGATACGCTTCGTTTTGTATTCGGCAACCAGCGCTGGATGTACGCCACCCGCAAAAATCAGTTGGAAAATGAAGGCAACCTGCCCGACCGCAATGCACCACAGAAGCACTGGATGGAACGGGATGACGAAAAAGAAGCCGCTCCCGTAACTTCACCCGATGGAAAGTACACCGCCTATATCAAAAATCAGAATGTATATGTGAAGGAACTTACCACGGGAAAAGAGAAGCAGTTGAGCCTTGACGGCACACTCAGCAACTATTACTCAGCTTATATCCGCTGGTCTCCGGACAGCAAGAAAGTGGCATCCTGCAAAATTCGCCCGGTAGAGAAACGATATGTGTACTATGTAGAGTCTTCTCCAGCAGATCAGCTCCAACCGAAACTGCACAAGCAGGAATATGCCAAACCGGGAGACGAACTTCCTTTCAAGATACCTTGCATTTATGAAGTTGAAACAGGACGAGGCATCATCCCCAACACCGCCCTCTTCGACCGGCAGTATGAAATATACGGTCCCGAATGGAACCCAGACAGCCGTGCCGTTACCTTCGAGTACAACCAGCGCGGACATCAGGCATATCGTGTACTTGAACTCTCTGCCGAGACAGGCGCCGTGCGTCCTCTGATAGAAGAAACCTCTGACAAATACGTGAACTATACCCGCCGTTTCCGCCACGACCTAAGGGACAACAAGCACATCATCTGGATGAGCGAACGGGATAACTGGAACCACCTGTACATGTACGACCGCACTACCGCACAGCCCATCCATCAGATAACCCGCGGCGAATGGTATGTGCGCGACGTGCTCCGCGTAGACGAGGACAACCGGCAGATTTATTTCTCCGCCAACGGTGTGCAGCCGGGCGAAGATCCTTACCTCATCCGCTACTACCGCATCGGCTTCGATGGCAAAGGCTTCACCTGCCTCACTCCCGAAGAAGGTATGCACCGGGCCTGGTTCTCACCGGACATGAATTATCTGGTAGACGTTTATTCCATGGTGAACAAAGCTCCTGTTACCGTATTGCGCAGTGCCGAAGACGGCAAGGTGGTGATGCCGTTGGAAACAGCCGATATCAGCCGTCTGGAAGCAGAAGGTTGGAAAGCACCGGAAGTATTTACCGCCAAGGGGCGTGACGGCAAAACGGATATGTGGGGACTGATTGTTCGTCCCACTAACTTCGACCCGAACAAGAAGTATCCGGTTATCGAATACATTTACCAAGGTCCCGGCGACCAGTATGTACCCAAGACTTTCATCCCGTACAACTGGTACATGACTTCCCTTGCCGAACTCGGTTTTATCGTCGTCATGGTAGACGGAATGGGAACTTCTTTCCGTTCACGTGAATTTGAGAATGTATGTTATAAGAATCTGAAAGATGCAGGACTTCCCGATCACATCGCCTGGATTAAAGCTGCCGGAGAGAAGTATCCGTATATGGATATGGACCGCGTAGGTATCTACGGCTGTTCCGCCGGAGGCCAGGAATCCACCACTGCCGTGCTGCTGCATCCCGAATTCTACAAAGCCGCTTATTCCGCCTGTGGCTGCCACGACAACCGCATGGATAAAATCTGGTGGAACGAACTCTGGCTGGGATATCCCGTGGGAGATCAATATAAGGAAGGATCGAATGTAGAGAATGCCCATCTGCTAAGCCGCCCCTTGATGCTGGTAGTAGGCGAACTGGACGATAATGTAGATCCTGCCTCAACCATGCAGGTGGTGAACGCACTGATAAAAGCCAACAAAGATTTTGAACTGGTAGTGATTCCTGGTGCACACCACACGATGGGAGAAGATTTCGGGGAACATAAACGCTATGATTTCTTTGTACGCCATTTGATGGGCGGGAATCCGCCGAAGTGGGATGAAGTGAAGAAATAGTGATTAACAGCTAGTGATAAGTGATTAACGCCCCTATCAGGACATATCGTTCAACTTGTTAATCACTTATCACTATTTCTTATGCTTTCAGTCGCATAATAAACTTACTTCCTTTCCCCAATTCGCTTTCCACCGTCAGTGTTCCCCCATGTGCCTCCACAAAATCTTTTGAAATGGAAAGTCCCAGTCCACTGCCTTGCACCTTTGTGCCGGGCACACGGAAATAACGGTCGAAAATGCTCTGATGATAACGGGGATCGATACCTTTGCCAAAATCCTGCACATACAGTTCAACAAAGTCCTCCTCACGCTTGGCACCAATAACGACACGCCCGTTTTCTTTTGAATAACGGACTGCATTGCTCAGAAGGTTCGTCAATACCCAGGCTATCTTCTCACTATCCACAAACAGTTTCGGCATTTTTTCCTCCGGATACTCCACTTCTATCTGGATACCGAACTTATCCGCCTGAACCTGATTGGCTTTAATCGCATATTCTATAAGTTCGATAGGCTTGGTTATCTTCGGCATCATCTGGAGCTTGCCGGCTTCTACTTGTGTCATATTCAGGAGTTCACCAGTGATACCCAGCAGGCGGTCGGCATTTTCTTTAATGCTTTTCGATAATTGTTCCTGCTCATCATTCAAAGCTCCTACCCTCTTATCTTCCAGCAACTGCAAACTCATAAGAATAGCCGAGATAGGCGTTTTCAGTTCATGGGAGATGGTGGAAATAAAGGTTGTTTTGGCAGAATCCAACTCTTTAAATTCGGTGATATTTTTCAGCAGGATCACATCACCCAAGTTCTGCGGTTCATCCGTATCGGCATCCGTATTTATAATGGTGATGTAAGAAGCCTGAAAATAGCTTTCCTTATTGTCCGCATAGATTTTCAAGGGTTCTTTCTTCTCACCCGGAGTAATCAGTTCCCGAACCAGACGACGAAGGAGATCATTCTTTAAGGACAGTTCCTCGGCAGAGTGGCGGATTACATCTTCACGTTTCAGATTCAATACGGTGAGTGCTTCTTTATTGATAAAGAGTATTTCATGCTCACAATTCAGACCGATAATAGGTTCATGAATACTGTTCACAACGGCTTCAAGAAATTTCTTGGCAGAAAGAATATCGTTCAGCGTACTGGCACGATATTCAGTCAGGCGCTCAGCCATACTGTTGAAGCTATCGGCCACCTGGCGGAATTCCTCGTGTCCGCTCATATTCAAACGTTTCTCATAGTTATGATTGGCGATTTCAAGGATACCACGCGTCAGTTCCTGGATAGGCTTGTTGATGGAACGGGGAAGCCAGACCAGCAACACGATACTGGCAAGAATGCAAATAGCACCTGTAACGGAAATCCACAGCAAAGCACGTTCCAGTCCGGGCATGGCGGCAGGGCTGTCTGGTTCGGTGGCTGTCAGTATCTGAAGATTCACTACGGAGAGAGCAACCAGCAGAATGATCATACCGGCCAGAATGCCTACACTGAGTATTAATTTAGTACGAATATTCATAATGCACTGATGAATTAAATTTTATGCAAGTATAATCAAATCTACGTTTGCCTGAGCTAAATCATTCACAAATTTTCTGTATTTCAACACCATAAACAAAGATTGAGGTAAACGGAAAGAAGGACTGCCCATACAAACAGAAGTGATCTGTCTCTCTTTACAAGTACGGATGATGGCATCCAATACATCTTTGGATTGTACCTGAACCACTTCACCATCCAACTCAGTGACCAACTTAAAGTGATTCAACAGATAGCGCTGACTTGCCAGGTCGATACGGTCGGCACTCTCGCGGGGTGTTTGTACATATAGGGCTATAAAAGAAGTATTGTAACGGGTTGCCAGACGCGCTGCCTTACGAATGATGCGCCGGGGTGTCTTCTCCTGACTGCTGATGCATGCCAGAAACTTCTCATGCCGGACGCCTACACTGGAAACGACCACTTCATTCTCCACCTTCTTCTCCACACGCAACGCCACTTCTTTCAAAGCCAGTTCACGCAGTTGAAGGATATTCTCGGTTTTGAAGAAGTTATTCAATGCCATGGGTATTTTCTCCGGTTTATAGATTTTACCGGCTTTCAGGCGGGTAATGAGTTCTTCGGCAGTGAGGTCGATGTTCACCACTTCATCCGCTTCCTGCAATACACTGTCAGGGATACGCTCTTTGACTTCAATACCGGAGATGCCCTGAACTTCTTCGTTGACGCTTTCAATGTGCTGGATGTTGACGGCGGAAATCACATTGATACCTTCGTCCAGCAGATCCATCACGTCTTGCCAACGCTTCTCGTTTCGGCTACCTTCTACATTGGTATGCGCCAGTTCGTCTACAATGACAATATCGGGATGGATACGGATAATGCCCTCCAAATCCATCTCTTCCAGTTCCTTGCCTTTATAAAATATCCGGCGGCGGGGGACAACGGGGAGCCCTTCTAATAATACTTCCGTCCCGGCACGTCCGTGGGTTTCGATGTAGCCGATTTGCACGTCTACACCGTTGTCCAGCAACTCATGGGCTTCCTGGAGCATCCGATACGACTTACCTACACCGGCAATCATGCCGATGTAGATCTTGAACTTGCCACGACGGGATTTCTTTATGAGGTCGAGGAAGTGCTGTACGCTTTGTTCTCTGTCCATACTTTCATTTTTAGGCGCGGATTACGCGGATTACACAAATTTTTTACTGTGTGCAGTTATTAATCCGTGTAGTCCGCGTAATCCGTGCCTAATCTTTAGTTATCACGGTTTCAACATTATACCAAATACCAAATGAGCATCCTCCAAACATGGATTCCAGATAGCTTGCGCAAAGATAGGCAATGAAAACGAATCTGTTATCCTGATAGCCGTGGTAGCTTTTAACGCTACATTGGTAAAAGCAAAACCGGAATTTCCATATCCTACCGTATAAGTTTTATAAGGAACGAATCCTACGGTTGCATTCAAATCTACCGACTTCACGCTGAACGGATAGTTCAGTTCGCAATAGGAAGAATAATTTTGCTTGCCATCCTCATTCTTATCGGCACCGGCAAACATCAGATACCATGCCATAGACAAAGGAAGTTTCTCACAAGGCAATGTATAGACCAGACCTGCTTCAAAGAAGTGAGCAGTCTCATGGCTCTTGAAGTTGAAGTACTTCCCGGCCCCCTGACCTGCCCACCATAGACTTGCTACGGACAGTGTAGGTCCTGATTCACCTAAAGTATAAGCAGCCGTCAGGTCTATCTCCTTGCTTGCCAGTCCTTCTGAAGATTTATTACCATCGAAGTCTGTCGAGCCCCAGGCTGTCAGAGAGAAGTCACCTATGTTGAATCCTAAAGTCGGCTGGAAACTTGCTCCGGTCTGATAAACACCACGCCAGACGTAAGAACTGACTAAATCACCCTGCACAGTAAATTCCTGAGCCTTTGCACTTGTAGTTCCTAAAATACAGGCAACAGCAACTACTGCTGTCGCAAAAATATTGTTTCTTAATCTTTTCATAATCCATTCAATCTTTTTAAAAGTAAGGTTGTCTTCTTAAAAAAGAGAGGCAGCGTTCCATTCACCCTGTTTTAGACATCACCATGGCAAAATATGAATGGAATCTGTCCGCCTCTCTACCAACCTAAAGTTATTTCTTAGTTGCTTCTTCCAATGCGATATTCAGTTTCAGTACATTCACCTTCTCCGTACCGAAAAGGCCGAGAAGCGGCTTCTGCACTGCATTGTCTACGAGAGTCTTTACTTGTGCCTCGTCCATGCCACGTGCCTGGGCCACGCGTTTCACCTGTACATAAGCACTGGCGGGAGTGATATCCGGATCAAGACCGGAAGCACTGGCGGTTACCATTTCTGCCGGAACGTCTTTACGGTTCAGATAAGGATGGTGTACGAGAAAAGTATCGATACGGGCTTCTACTTCCGAAAGATATTCTTCGTTGGTAGGGCCTTTGTTGCTACCGGAAGAACTGGTAGCATCGTAACCGGCATGGGAAGGACGTCCCCAGAAGTAGACGTCTTTTGTGAACATCTGTCCTACATTAGCGGCACCGACAACTTTACCATCCAGAGTCGCTACTTCCGCATTACCCTTATTGGGACCTGCCACCTGGGCAAATATCCACAGGATAAGGATATAGAATACAGAGAAGAACACGCAAAATGCAAGTGTTATTTTAAGGGATTTGAATAATGTTTTCATTATCTTTTTATTTATTAGTTTGTTATTATTAGGCCTCCTTCCGAAAGGAAATCTGGCCGGGGTGTCTCGCCCCTAAAAGAATAAACTGACAATCATATCTATTAATTTAATTCCGATAAAGGGTGCAATGACACCTCCTAAGCCATAAATCAGCAAGTTGCGGCGAAGCAATGCACTGGCACCAATCGGTTTATACTGTACTCCTTTCAGTGCCAGCGGAATCAATATAGGAATAATGATTGCGTTAAAGATTATAGCTGAGAGTATGGCCGACTCAGGACTATGCAGCCCCATGATATTCAGCGGTGCCAACTGAGGGATGGCTACCATAAACAAAGCGGGAATAATCGCAAAGTATTTAGCCACGTCATTTGCTATAGAGAACGTGGTCAATGTACCGCGCGTCATCAACAACTGTTTACCGATTTCCACAATTTCAATCAGCTTCGTAGGATCATTATCCAAGTCCACCATATTACCGGCTTCCTTTGCAGCCTGCGTACCGCTATTCATAGCAACGCCCACATTTGCCTGTGCCAATGCCGGAGCATCATTTGTACCGTCTCCCATCATTGCCACCAGTTTACCGGACTGCTGCTCTTTCTTGATATACTCCATCTTGTCTTCCGGCTTAGCCTCAGCTATAAAATCATCCACACCAGCCTTTTCTGCGATATACTTTGCTGTCAGCGGATTATCTCCAGTCACCATCACCGTCTTCACTCCCATCTTGCGAAGGCGTTCGAAACGTTCCTGAATACCTGGTTTGATGATGTCCTGCAACTCAATAACGCCAGCCACCTGCCGGTTGACACACACTACCAACGGTGTACCGCCGTTACTTGAAATTGCAGCAATCACATCTTCCACCTCTTTCGGAAAACTGTTTCCGGCACTCTCTGCAATCTTACGGATAGCATCGAAAGCACCTTTACGTATCTGAGTACCATTTTGCAAATCCACGCCTGAACACTTTGTTTCAGCAGTGAACTTAATCATCCGGGCACCCGTAGTATTCAGATCACGCATACGGCGACCTGTTTCCCGTCCCAGTTCTATAATTGATTTACCTTCCGGTGTTTCATCGGAGATGGAGGACAGCAGGCAAGCCTCAATAAAATCACGTTCGTCCACACCGGGAGCTGCATAGAACTTCGTAGCTTTACGGTTACCGATTGTAATAGTTCCCGTCTTATCCAGCAGCAACGTATCAATATCACCGGCCGTTTCCACTGCCTTACCCGATTTCGTTATCACATTGGCACGAAGCGCACGGTCCATACCTGCAATGCCGATAGCGGAAAGTAGACCACCGATTGTAGTCGGTATCAGGCAAACAAACAGGGAAAGAATAGCTGCAATCGAGATGTACGTTCCCGGATGATCTATATTGGTATAGTCCGCCATTGGAATCAGCGTGACGCAAACAATCACGAATACCAGTGTGAAACCTGCCAGCAGGATAGTCAATGCTACTTCATTCGGTGTTTTCTTCCGTGTAGCACCTTCCACTAATGCAATCATCTTATCCAGGAAGCTCTCACCCTGTTGTTGTGTTACCAATACCTTTATCTTATCAGAAAGCACCTTCGTACCACCGGTTACAGAACTCTTATCTCCACCCGCCTCACGGATTACCGGGGCAGACTCGCCTGTGATGGCACTTTCATCAATGGAAGCCAGTCCTTCTACAATCTCACCGTCAGCCGGAATCGTATCACCGGCTTCGCAAATAAAGTAATCACCTTTCTTCAGGCGTGCACTACTGATATTGCAGACTTTGCCATCAATCAAGATTTTTGCGGGAGTCTCCTCACGCGTCTTGCGCAGGCTGTCGGCCTGGGCCTTACCACGAGCCTCGGCAATAGCCTCAGCGAAGTTGGCGAACAACAGAGTAACAAAGAGAACGACAAACACCAGAAAGTTGTACCCGAATGTTCCATATTCCGTAGTTCCCAGCGAGAGGATGCAGACTACCAGCATCACCAGTGTCACAAGCTCCACTGTAAACATAATCGGATTCTTAATCATCACCCGTGGATCCAACTTCACGAATGATTGCTTCAAGCTTTCCATAACTTGCTCCTTTTGAAACAAAGAAGCTGATTTTTTATCTTTCATATCTTTCTTTTTCTACTACTTACAAACTAAAATGTTCAGCAATCGTACTCAACGCATGTACCGGGAAGAATGACAGGGCAGCCACAATGAAGATGACCGCAAAAGTCATCACTGCAAATGTCACTGTATCCGTCTTCAGTGTACCGGCACTTTCGGGGATAAACTTCTTCTGTGCCAGTAGTCCCGCAATGGCCACCTGCCCTACAATCGGGATAAAACGGCTCAGAATAAGTACCCAACCACACGAATAATTCCAGAAATAAGTATTATCACCTAGTCCCTCAAAACCGGACCCATTATTAGCTGCACACGAAGTAAACTCATATAATTGCTCACTCAACCCGTGGAAGCCCGGATTATTCAGCCATCCGCCCTCGCTCGCTACGAAATCGGGATGATGGGCAAACAGATACGTGGACAGAGCCGTTCCTACCAGAATTACGAACGGATGAAGCAACGCCACAATCGTCGCAATCTTCATTTCGCGTGCCTCCACTTTCTTTCCGAGGAATTCCGGTGTACGTCCTACCATCAGTCCGCTAATAAACACAGCTATAATTATGAACGTATAGTAGTTCATCCAACCTACCCCGACACCACCAAACCAGGTATTAATCTGCATATTCAGCATCTCCATCATACCACTGAGCGGCATCGTAGAGTCGTGCATACCATTCACTGAACCATTGGAAGTGACGGTGGTCGTAATGCTCCACAAGGCTGTTGCAGCAGAACCAAGCCGCACTTCCTTTCCTTCCATCGCTCCGCCGTCCTGCGCAATTCCTAGTTCGTCAATACGCGGGTTACCGTTCATTTCCTGATAGACATTGATACCGACACCCGCCAGATAGGCAAAGAGCATTACACCGAATATACTATAAGCCAGTTTCTTACGATTGGAATAGAAACCGAGTGCGAAAACCATGGCCATCGGTATAATAAGGATAGACCAACATTCCACCATATTGGACAGATACGTAGGATTCTCCAACGGATGCGAAGAGTTTACACCGAAATAACCGCCACCATTGGTTCCCAGTTGTTTAATAGGCACAATGGCTGCCGCAGGTCCCTGCGATACCAACTGTTCCTGTCCTTCCAGCGTGGTCACCTCCATCTTGCCGTCGAATCCCATCGGAGTACCCTGAAGAATCAGGATAAAGCCCACAATCAAAGAAAGAGGCAACAGGATACGTGTACTGCTCAATACAAGGAAGTTCCAGAAGTTACCTATTGTCTTCGTTGTCTTTGCACTGATGGACTTCATGATACCTGCCATAGCCGCCATACCCGTTGCCGCTGTAATAAACTGGAACAGCATGATGACGAACAATTGCGTAAAGTAAGTTAATCCGCTTTCACCAGAATAATGCTGTAAGTTACAGTTCACCATAAAACTGATGCAGGTATTGAATGCCTGGTCTGGACTCTGCGGCCCGTTACCGTCAGGGTTCAGAGGCAGCCAGTGTTGAGTAACCAGCAGTACCATGCCCCACACAAACCAGAAAGCATTCAATATCAACAATGCTTTCAAGAACTGTTTCCAGTTCATCTCCTCCTGTGGATTGATGCCGGAAACTTTGAATATCAATCTCTCGACCGGCTTCATGAAGTCCGACCATGTTTTTTGTCCTTTATAGACTTTTGCAATATACTTTCCCAACGGATAAGCCAATACCACCATCAGGATGACTTGCAACGCTACGCCTAAAATTTCTGTGTTCATTTTCTTTCTACTTTAAAACTTCTCCGGTCTCACAAGTACATAAATCAAATACCCGAAAACCGCAATACCCAATACAAATAATGCTGTATACATAATTCTCTCTCCTTCTTAAATCTTTTCAAACCAGTCCACACATTTCCAAAACAGCCAGAAAGCGAGTAAGCCGCTCAGCAGGCAGAAAATAAATGAAATCGTTATTCCCATGTTTTTTACCTTTATTGAATTAATACTATTTGTTTTACTGGAAGGTAATGTGCCAATAGTGTGCCAGAAGGATGAATAAGTTCATAAACATCTAATAGACAGCCTTATGAAGCAAGCGAATCAGAGTACTCCCTTAAAGAGCACCCTTTCAAAATGAAAAGGTATTATCTATTTTGAAAAGAATTGAAGGAAAGAATAAGGAAAAGAAACAATATCATTGGGTGACTTCCGTTTGATTCCGAATCACCCGATATCCCCATTGCATGCGTCGAACTTTTCTATCGGACTTTGTGCAACTTAATCAAAATGTCAAAATGTAAATCGTGATATCTGAGATTTCTTTCTTTCGCACCAATACTTGTTGTGCTGCAAAAAAACACAAGGATTTGCTATCAGGAAAATACCGTATGATTCAAAACAATAAAAGAAAGCACATTTTAGAAACTTATTTCTCTCTATTTCATTCTTATTAATTATACATATGGCGTATTTCTACAAAATCGATTATTTAGTTCCGTTGCTTATCTTATTTGAAATAGAGAAATATCGGCCGCTTTTTGACAGGGCTACACCCTTTTGGGAGGATGGTGTAGCCTTTTGGTGATGATGGTGTAGCCTTATGAAGCAAAAGGTGTAGCCCTTTTGCGAATTACATCATCCGTTTGAGTGAAATGGATGATCTGTTTGATTAAAACAGATGATATATATGGGCTGAATAGATCATCTGTGGGCTGCCAATAGATGATATAATCCTTATAAACTAATGTTATATTCTTCCAGAAGCGGCTTTCCGGCGGGAGCACCTGTTATTAATAACGATAAAAATATAACATATAGTAGCAAGGCCCACCATTTTGGCATATTATTGTCATATCAGAGCTAATTGTGGGTACAAGCTATATCCTATATTCCTCAATCTTCCTGTACAGTGTAGTCAAACCAATTTTCAGCAAACGGGCAGCTTCCGTCTTATTCCCTTTCGTGTACTCCAACACGCGCGCAATATGGCGACGTTCCATAGCCGAAAGTTCGAAGCTGCCAGGCGTCTCTTCATCCGACTGTTCGTAGTGGGCATTCTGGATGTCAAGTGGCAGATCGGCAATAGTCAGTTCTTCGCCTTCGCAAACAATAAGACTGCGTTCTATCACATTACGGAGTTCGCGGATATTTCCTTTCCACGGTTGTAACTCCAAAGTAGCGAGGAAGTCAGGGGTTATTTCAGTTACCGGGCGGGAAAGTTGTGCGGAAAAGTTCTTCACGAAAGCCTTTGCCAACAGACGGATATCTCCTGCGCGCTCACGCAATGGCGGCAGATGCACCTGGAATACAGAAAGACGATAAAACAGGTCTTCCCGGAAACGTCCTTTGGCTATTTCTTCCGGCAAATTACGATTCGTTGCGGCTATGATACGCACATTGACGCGTGTTGGCTTGGTGTCTCCTATCTTTATATATTCTCCCGTTTCAAGTATCCGCAATAGTTTGGCTTGCAATTCAAAGGCCATCTCACCTATTTCATCCAGGAAAATCGTTCCATTGTTCGCCTCCTCAAAAAGTCCTTTCTTATCTTTCAACGCCCCTGTAAAGGAACCTGCTTTGTGACCAAACATCTCACTTTCCAATAATTCCTTGCTAAACGAAGAACAGTTTACAGCCACAAAATTCTGCCGTGCACGCTTGCTGCTATAATGGATGGCCTGCGCAAACACTTCCTTGCCTGTTCCCGTCTCTCCGGTCAGTAATACAGGTACATCAGTCACCGACACTTTTTGTGCCAGTAAAACAGCATCTTTCAAAGATTTGGACTCTCCCAGGATAGAATCAAAAGAGTACGCCTGCCCTACCTTCTTCTCAAGTTTTTCAAGACGGGCATTCATTGCGGCTTTCTCTACCGCACGACTGATAAGGGGAATAATTTTGTTATTGTCATCTCCTTTGGTGATATAGTCGAAAGCCCCGTTCTTGATGGCCTGTACCCCGTCGGGGATATTGCCATGCGCCGTCAGCAGAATGACTTCCACATTAGGAGCCGCCTTCTTGATGGACAACACCAGGTCCACCCCATTTCCATCGGGCAGAAACACATCACACAAAGCTACGTCGGGGGTTTGGAGTTCCAGTTGTCGTAGGGCGGCCCTGCAATCACCAGCCTGACAGACTTCATATCCTTCTAACTCCATCATACGCGCCAAAAGGGTACGGATTTGTACCTCGTCATCAACGATTAGAATCTTACTCATATCTTATTCGGATAAGTGTTTAAACTGATAATGGTAAAAACAGGGTGTGCAAATATAAAGCTTTTCCCGAATACGAACGGCACATCTTTTGAACTTTTATAGTAGAGGAACGGAAAGCTACTGAATCTCCTTTATAGCTTAACTCCATATATACAAGGAGATAAGGGTTCAGACAGCCTCCACACCTTACGGATAATTCTCTTCCATTTTGATAAAATCACCCTGAAATGGAAAGGAAAAAGAAACTTCCGGCAAGCATCATTCAATAAATAACTAAGAAAATGAAGAATATGGAAATCTGCAAATTCAATGGAAATTCAACCGCATCCGTAGAAGGAATGCAACATGTTGCCAAACTGATTATGAACAACCAGCCTACGATAGCAATACTATCGGCAGCAGAGGATGTCACTAAACACCTGGATGAAATAGCCGCCTGCTTCTTCAGCCGTAATACAGAGGAGGCACATGAGAAGATCACCCGGCTGGAGTTCCAGTTCATTGACTTCGCCAATGAACTTCTTACGGATGATGAAATCAAGCATCAGGCCATCCGGTACATACTCGATAGTTTTCAGGCTATCTGGAAATATTGCCTGGAACCCTTTACCTCAGCTGACGAAAAAGATATTCTGGCACAAGGAGAACTACTCACCAGTACATTAATGAGTCTTTATCTTCAGGAACAGAAAGTCGATAATGCCATGCTTTGTGCATTCGACTTCATACGCGTAGGCACAAACCGGGAAGTGGATATCGAATACATAGAGCAAAAACTGGATAAGCAGCTGAAACTCTATCCCGGCACTCACCTGTTTATCACTCAGGGAAGTATCTGTAAAAATGCTTTTGGCGAAACCGATTACCTGAAACAAGGCGGCAGCGATTATACGGCAGCCCTTATTGGCGTGGCCTTGCATGCAAAAGAGATAAAGCTCTGGACAAACTTTGCCATACGCAACAACGACACGTTGGTCATAAAGGACGCTGGTACAATCCGGAACCTCAGCTACAGCGAGGCGGAACGTCTGATTTATTTCAATCCGCAAATTCTTCATCCGTTCTGTCTTGCTACAGCATGGAAAGGAAACGTTCCTATTCATCTGCTCAATCCGATGAATCCGACGGCGGAAGGAACTTACATCTCCGATAATTTGCAAAATGGAGAAGCTGTAAAAGCTATTGCAGCAAAGGACTCAGCGGTTTATATTCGCTTTGAGTCAAACCATACGCTACGGCCTTATCTGTTTATCAGTAAGATTATGGAAATCTTTGCCAAATACCGGACGAATCCCTGTCTGTTGACTTCATCCAATGATAATATATCAATTGTGACGGATAACAAGGGGTTCCTGTCCCGTATTCTGCGTGAACTGAACAGATATGCCCGGATATGGGTAGAGGACCGTATGTCCATTGTTTCGGTTGTGGGTAATATGAAGTCTTCGTGCATCGCCATGGAAAGCCGGATTATTGATGCACTGAAGAATATCCCGTTGAGAATGATTTCGTACGGAAGTGACGAGAATGATGTATCTATTGTAGTCAGGGGAACAGATAAAGCAGAAGTACTCCGGTTGCTTGATGAAAAGTTACTGAAACCGGAGTACTTCGGAAAAGCTTGTTAGAGGAAGATATCTATGAAAAGCGTTCCATTATTTCCATACACATACGTCCATTATGGTACGGGCATTTCCAGAAACCCGCTTTATCATCGTCGGTATTTACCGTACCATCTGCATGTATGCTCCAGTACCATTCGCCATTCCGGTTATCTATCAGATTCTTCTTGATGAATTCCCAGCAACAGAAAGCTTTCTGTAAGGCTACCTCATCATCAAAGTGCTGGTAAAGGTTGCTGTGTCCTACTATATTTTCAGCTTGCACCCACCAGTGACGGTCTGTATCCGTCCTTTGCTTTGTAAGAAAAGTTTCATAGGCCATAGCTCCGTCGGGTGCCAGACCTTCATCGGCGGCAGCAGCTATAAACTCAACCAATGGTTCCACCTTTTCCAACAGAGCCTCATCTCCCAGCACCAACGCTGCTTCATGAATCAGCCAAGAAGCTTCAATGTCATGTCCATAGGAAACGATGCGATATTTACTATTCCAGTCTTCATCAAAGAAAAGCTCCAGGTGCCCGGTTTCAGCATTCAATATCTTATCGATAAAAATCTCTATCAGGTTACAAAGCTGGCTTTTCAGCGAATCATTCTTCCATACACGATAAAGATTAGTATAAGGCTCCAGAATATGCAGATGGGTATTCATGGTTTTACATTCATTCTCATCTTTATCGCTCAGACGCATATCGGCAAGCTCACTCCATCCCCGAGTAAGGGCTTCACAATACCCATTCTTTACGGAATCAAAACTATACCTTTCAATATCTTCAAACAAGCGGATAGCATAGTCCAAGGCCTCCTTATCACCTGTAGCACGATGGTATTCACTTAAGCCATAAATTGCAAATCCGATGGCATATATTTGTTTTTTAGTATCCAACGGATTCCCTTTATAATCGAGTGACCAATAGATACCACCAAATTCTTTATCATAAAAACGGTCAATGATGATTCGCTTGGCACGGGTTGCTGTAGTCAGATATTCTTCATTTCCTAACAAGCGGTAAGCAGCCGAAAATGTCCAGAGAATACGTGCATTCAAAATGGCCCCTTTCTCAGCTTCCGGCATTAGGATACCTGTTCCCGTAATACGACCATAAAATCCTCCGTTCACTTCATCTTTCATTCTGTTCATCCAAAATGGAAGGATGTTGCCTATCAACTCTGCTTCCATTTCTTTTCTCATACTCTTGATGTCCATCATTCAATTTGCAATTTTATCATTTACAAATATCATTTATTTCCCGTCACTTATAGCTGGCAGTCCGTATCTTCTTCAGTTTTTCATCGACCTCTGCAACACGTTTCTTCGTCAACGGATAAAAGTATACGACTATCATGGCCAAAACGGCCACGGCAGCCGGTATCCAACTCATCAGCAAATTCAGTCCGGTCAAGGCTTCTTCTGTCTGTACTGCTCCCTCGGTCGTATTATAACCGAATGCAGCCAGAATCCACATGACGGCAGCACCTCCAAACGCACCGCCAAACTTCTGTGCCATAGACGAAGAGGAGAAAATGAGTCCTGTTGAAGCCGTTCCGTCTTTCAGTTCGGCATAATCTGAAACATCTGCATACATACTCCACACCAACGGAGATACAATACCTGTGCAAACAGATATGACGACTTGCATAGCCAGCATCAACCAAAAACCTGATGGCGTACAAGGCAGGTAAAAGAACAAAATACTTAATACTGCCAAAGCACCCATAGTCGAAATATAAGTGGATTTCTTACCTAATGAACGAGAAAGGGGAACCGCTAATACAACCCCAATCATATTTGAGACTTCTCCGACACTCAGAAACAATCCGGCATAAAACAAGAGTGAAAAATCACCCAGACTTAAGAATATACCATCACCTATATAATCTTTGAAGAAGTAGGCGGCTGTAGCACCGCGCACCGTGCTGAATAAATTAGAGCACAATGCCGCACCGATAAGCAGCCACCAAGGAACATTAGCGAGTAACGATTTGAGGTCTTTTCCGATAGAGACCGTAGAGACACTCTTTATGTATTCCCGCGTCATACTGAAACAAAGCAAGAATATCACGAAACAGAATGCAGCAATCACAATCATGGAATACTGCCAACTAACGGTCAGCGAACCCGTCATGTCCTTAAACCAGGTACATAATGGTTCCCAGGCAAACAAAGCAATAAAACTACCACCATAGGCAAAGAACATCCGGTAAGAAGAAAAAACAGTCTTCGTGTCCGAATTATCTGTCATTACCCCCAGCATGGCTCCGTATGGAACATTGATAGCTGTATAGACCGTCATCATCAGCATATAAGTGATGTACGCCCAGACAAGTTTACCTGTTGCTCCAAAATCAGGAGTTGTAAACAGCAACACACCGCAAACGGCAAACGGAAGAGAAATCCACAGTAAATAAGGACGGTATTTTCCCCAACGGGTTTGTGTCCTGTCTGCTATCACTCCCATCATCGGATCGGATACAGCATCCCAGATGCGTGTTACCAACAACAAAACCCCGGTATCTGCTAAGCTCAAACCATATATATTTGAATAAAATATGGGCAGATAGTAGGAGAATATCTTCCAAAACATAGAGGAAGACATATCACCGAAACCGTAGCCAATTTTCTCTTTTAGTGTTGCCATATCTTCAGGTTCTTATCAATGAGTTTCTTCAGAGTCTCTACGGAGGCGAAAGAAGATAAACCGTCAGCCGGCGTGTTCATACAGTAATCGACCAACTTATCCACTGTGGAAGTAGCCACATGCATCCGTGTATCCGAAGAAGCATAATAGATAAACACCTTACCATCTTCATCGACAATCCAACCATTAGTAAAAAGCACGTTACTTACATCACCGATCCGCTCTTCTCCCACAGGTGCCATGAAGTAACCACCGGGAGCGGCAATAAGTTTTGTCGGGTCATCCAAGGCAGTCATATACATATAAAGTACATAACGTAATCCGGCAGCACAAGCGCGTACCCCATGGGCGAGATGCAACCAACCTTTCGGCGTTTTTACCGGATGAGGACCTTCTCCATTCTTCACCTCTTTAATGGTATGATAATAGCGGTAATCTATAATCTTTTCCTCTTTCACTTCTGCATGGGTCATGTCGTCCACCAAAGCCCAACCAATACCGCCACCGCTTCCGGCATTGATAAATCCATCTTGCGGACGGGTATAAAGAGCATATTTTCCATCTACAAATTCCGGATGAAGCACTACATTACGTTGCTGGCTTCTGGATTTTAAATCAGGCAAACGCTCCCAGTTCTTTAAATCTTTTGTACGGGCAATGCCGGCCGTAGCAGTAGCTGAAGATAAATCACCCAAAGGTGCATTATCATCATGGCGTTCGGCGCAGAAGATACCATAAATCCAGCCATCTTCATGGGCCGTGAGACGCATGTCATAAATATTGGTAGCCGGAATCAAGTCCTCAGGCATAGTTACGGGATAATCCCAAAAGCGGAAATTATCGATTCCATTCGGACTTTCCGCAACCGCAAAAAATGATTTCCGGTCAGCACCTTCCACACGTATCATCATCAAGTATTTACCATTCCACTTAATAGCACCTGAATTAAGGGTTGCATTAATGCCGATGCGCTCCATCAGATAAGGATTGGAATCTTCATTCAAATCATATCGCCAGAAGACAGGTGCATGTGCCGCCGTCACTACCGGATATTTGTAACGTGTGAAAATACCGTTTCCACCCTCTACCGGCTCATTCTTTCTTGTTATCAGCTCCTCGTGTTCCTGAAAGAGTCTCTTTACCTTATCACTAAAAGTTTCCATATTGATAGTTTTTCTTATTTATACAAAGAGTTTACATCTGCCGCAAACAAAGTTTTAGGATGCTTATAGAATTCTACAAAGTCATCAGCAGAAATCTGTCCCGGATAAGGGGCATAGAAATGAGTAACACGCTCACGGGCATTGCGCCATACCAACACATAAGCTATCGGATATTTCTCAATGGTAGGTAGCAAAGTTCCGGTCCACCATTTCGAATCGGGAACACCCTCATATCCGGTTTCAGTGATAGCAATTACTTTATTGTGTGCTTTACCGATACTATCTATAATAGCAAGCGATTTTTCAAGATTAGCAATATAGCTATCACGATCGAATTGATAAGTATCGAAGCCGATTACATCAACCAGTTCATCTCCCGGATAACGTTTCAGGTATTGTACAGTATCTTGTGGCTCAGAACCGGGAGAGTAAGCGTAAAGAGCATTATTCACACCATCTTCACGAAGAATGTCCACCGTCATATGCCAGAGTGCTTTATATTCTTCGGGGGTACAGAGTTTCTCACCCCACCAAAACCAACTACCTGTATGCTCGTGCCAAGGTCGGAAAAGTACGGGGACTTTTACTCCATCTTCTGTCTGCAGAGAATTAATAAAGGCAGATACTTTACTTACCCAACCGGTGAATTTCTCATGATTGTTTCCTCCAGGAAGAACAGACTTCACCACTGTTGTATCCGATACATCCCAAGAGTCTCCACCTGTCAGCGGATTACGTAAATGCCAACTCAAAGAAGACATTCCTCCTCTTTTATATTGGTTCAGTATTTCTCGACGGATCTTACTGAACGGAACGTTATCCAGGCTCACTGTATCACCCAGTTCTATATGTCCCAGATCGAAACTGATAACAGCGGGATAATCTCCACACACGCTTTTTACGTCGGAGCGTCCCTCTTCACCATCCCAGCCTATACCATAGTTAGTATCATCATGATGTCCGAACATAACCCCTTTAGATGATACTTTTTTAAGGTTAGCAAGTAAATTCTCCGTTTCTGTTGTACGCATAGAAGACGAACTGATATTTGACTGTTTCTGAACTGGTCCACATGCCATAAGAACAGTAGTGGCCAATGTTAACGCAATCCCTTTAAAGTTATTCATTTTTATACTATTTAGATTCTCATTTATTTTACACGACAAAGATAGCTGACTGTAAACGGATAAACTGATACAATTTTATCTCTTTTTTGTCTTTATCTGCCACATTCATTATTATACCTCTCCACTCCCTGATAAAAAGCTTCAATATTGGCAAATGGAATTTCCGGAGGGGTATCACAACCACTTGAAATCACAAAATTCGGATATGAAGATGTGCGATTCAGAAGTTCCTCTGTCTGACGGGCAACGATCTCCGGTGATGCCATCTTGAAAAGACCCACCGGATCCAGATTACCCATAACCAGTACATCTGCAGGGCAAGCTTTCAATGCTTCTACCATATCAGCCTTATTTCCAAAATGATATCCTTTAGCACCGGTTTTCAGCATGGCAGGAGTACAATGCCCTGTATTACCACAGTTATGAAGAATCACTGCAAACGAATCATCTTGTACCGCTTCAATGATCTGTTTTACATATAACGAAGAATATTGAAAGCAATCCTCATCAGAAAGTAATCCTGCTGCTGGTTCTGCCATTACGACTCCGGCCACTCCTGTTGCCTTTATTGCCTGACAATAACTAAGAAGGAATTCCGTACATTTTTCAAGCAATAAAGTAGCAGTCTGAGGTTCAGTATATATCGCCATCATTATTTCAGTCATATCAAACAACCGCCCAGCAAGTGAATAAGGACCTATACAACCGGCAAAGACAGGTTTATTTATTCCGGCAGCAGCCAAAGCATTCGCCTTCAGATACTGGGGAACTCTGGCATTATCCAAGGAAGGAATCTGTAATGCGTCCACATCTTCAAATGAAGTCAACAAACGGCCTGTAACCGTAGGAACTTCATATTCACTCATACAGAGTTGAGCCCCGAAAGCTTCTGCTTCTACAGTCAGGTCCATAATGGCAGTACATGCCATAGCTTTGGGAAAACGCTCATTCAAAGCACGAATAGCTTGAAAATGAACTTCACCATCAATCACGGCATCCAACACTTTCTTACCTAATAATTCAATACCCGGATGGGTCATGATAGGCATAGACAAACTTTTATCAGAAGCAATTATATCTTTAATCCATTTTGATACATTCATGGGAATCATTTTTTTAATTTATTTCTATTCTTATAGCAATCCATTTTTCCACAAAGCTCACAGCCATATTTACGTTTCACGATTCTCTCACCTACAGCAATTACTCCACTTACCGATTTAATGGGAGACATTAAAGAGGACTCACTCAAACGAACTCCACAAGGTTGTTCCGGAAGTAAAGAAAATAAGAGCTGTTGCTGTGTCACATGCCAGCCGCAATATCCCGGACTATATGGATGACTTACACCATATCCCAGTGGCAAAACATGGCTTTCAACTTTACTACATACTTCGCGTACAACAGCCTCTGCAATTGCAGAACCCAAGGAATCAAGCAAAAACTCCCGCAAAATATCACCGGAAGATTTTACTTCATGCTGGAACTGTTCGAACTCCTGTCCGGCAGTAGCTATAAACAGTACGTATCGATCAGCATCCAACAAATAGGGAGTAATAACTGTACCAGTATGCAGTTCCATACCACCCACGTTTATGTGATTTTTAGTTGCCGTACTGGCTTCAAAAAAAGCATAAAGGCAACGTGGACGACACCGAACAGCAATCTCTTTTTTCAAAAGATCAAGCTGTTTTAGCATCTCTTCATCCGGGACATAACCAACTCCCATTGAAAGATAGATATCTTCCGAATTAAGTTGAAGTGCATTCCAAGGTAACTCGCATAGATAAATCTCCCTATTCATCATAAGATCCCTTTCAAAAATTAATTTGCAGCAATAAGTTTCTTGGCCATTACAACAGCAGCATTGGCATTACTAGTATATGCATCGGCACCTATTGCCTTTGCAAAAGCATCATTCACAGGAGCACCTCCAACCATAATCTTCACCTTTCCTTTTAATTCGGAAGCCTCAACAGCTGCAACTACTTCCTTCATATAATTCATGGTCGTGGTAAGTAGAGCCGACATACAAATAATATCTGCCTTATTCTCCAAGGCAGCACTGATAAATTTATCACTCGATACATCGACTCCTAAGTTAATGACTTCAAAGCCACACCCTTCAAACATGGACGCTACGAGATTTTTACCGATATCATGCAGATCTCCTTTTACAGTACCTATCACAATTTTACCAATATAAGAATCGACTTGACCTTGCATCAAAGGTTTCAGGACATCCAGCGCACCACGCATGGCACGGGCACTCATCAAAAGATTCGGAACAAAAACTTTACCAGCCTCAAAACGACTTCCGATTTCCTCCATCGCTTTGATCATGTATTCGTTTATTATCTCATGAGGAGTTACTCCTTCTTCAACAGCTATTTTAGTTACTTTTACTGCATCTTCCAGCTTACCGACCAGAATTGCATCATATAATTCATTCAGATTGCTCATCATATTTTTCTATTTTAGGTTATTAATTTCTAAGACTTCTCAAAGTATCAAATAAAGAAACAACATTTTCAACCGGAACATTAGCCTGTATATTATGCACTGCATTAAAAATAAAGCCTCCATCACGTCCCAGGATCTCACACTGTCCTATCACATGGCGGCGGATTTCATCAGGAGTACCAAAGGGCAGTATTTGTTGCGTATCGATTCCCCCACCCCAAAAAGTGAGTTGAGAGCCAAACTCTTCCTTCAGTCTATGTGAATCCATATCTTTGGCATTAATCTGTACCGGATTGATAATATCGAAGCCCGCCTCTATCAATCCCGGAAGGATCGGAATGATAGCCCCACATGAGTGTTTGAAAACTTTCCATGTAGTATGCTGATGTATCCAGTCATTCATACGACGATAATGCGGTAGCCAAAGTTCATTGAAAGTATCAAGAGAACAGAACTGAGATTCCTGAGAACCGAAATCAGTCCCACAAGTCAGTACAACATCGACTTTATCTCCCAGTGTATTCCAAAGTTTCTCATAGTTGGCTATCGCGATATCAATCTCTTTCTCAAAGACCTGATGGAGATAGTCCTGACGCATAGCTGTCGACATATACCATTCTACGACACTACGGATACCTTTCGGTTCTTTCAATCCCATACCCGGAACGAATGCTACATCCCCTAAAGCCGTCCCTCCGAAACTGGCTACTACGGCTTTTCCTGAACCAGACACTTTATCCACTAGTTCTTTGTAGTAAGCAAGGTCAGCATCCGTCAACAATGTAAACTCTTCAACATTATCTTCCGGATTCAATTTGTCTTCATCAATAGGTTGTTGTCTTTCAATGGCATTGATAAAATAACATCCTTTAGGCATCACAGCACTGGGAGGATATGTTTTATCGCCACCGGCATAGACATAAACATCTCCCTGATTATCCGGCGTAAGATCCATACCCAAAGGAACTAATACGCGCTGTCCCCACGGAGTGAGCTGTTCGTGAAGTTGTGTAGTATCCAGATCAAATATATCTTTCGCTCCACCAATACCTATACAATCTACTCCCAACAGTTCTGCAAGTTCCTCATCAACTTCACCCAACATTTGAAAAGCATCCACTATTTTCACAGGCTTAGACTCCAATCCATAATGATTTCGTAAAGCTTCTACAATGCGGCAATGAATACCTGTCACTGCAGTAGAACCAAAATCTACCGGAACATAATCGGTATTCTGATGATTCAGTGCCTGAAGCACTCTATCTCTTGATTTACTCATGATATTTACATTTTAAAAGTATATCTTTTGGTTATCTCAATTTCTTTTTGCTGATAAATTTGTTCGGAAGAACCACCAAGCATTAATGTGAAACGACCGGGTTCTACAGCCCACTCTTCATTTTGCATATAGAGTGCCAGTGATTTTTTATCTAACCGGAATGTTATTTCCTTTGTCTCACCAACTTTCAAATGTATCCGTTGAAATCCACGTAGCTGTTTAAAAGGAGTAGTAAAACTGGCCACTTCATCACGAAGATAAAGTTGAACGACCTCATCTCCATCCCGTGAGCCTTCATTCCGTACCTTCACTGAAATATTTACCTGACAGCTATCTTCCGCTTCTACAACCTCCGCTCTCAAATCCGAATAGTTGAAAGATGTATAGCTGAGTCCATAACCAAAAGGATAGCGGGGTGTACCCTCTTCCTCTATGTATTTACTACGGTTTCCTTTCCGTTTTGTATTATAATACACCGGAAGTTGTCCCACAGAACGTGGCACTGAAATAGTCAAGCGCCCGGCAGGATTATAATCACCAAACAGTACATCGGCAATTGCATTCCCTCCTTGCATACCCGGATACCAGGCGTCAACGATAGCATCGACTTCTGCTTCAATACCTTCCAGTAATAAGGGGCGCCCTTTAATCAATACCAATACAATAGGTTTATTTAATTTTCCCATTTCTCGTATCAGTTCCCGTTGTCTTCCCAGTAACTCAAGAGTAGAACGGTCATAACCCTCTCCACTCTCCATATCACTGATATGACTATCAGAGACTTTTGCTGCACCCGTTTCTTCATACTTTGAAGAAAAATCACGGGCACTGGAACCACCCATCACCATTACAACCACATCCGACTGCCGGGCTGCTTCTATAGCTTCCTGAAAACCCACTTTAGAAGAGTCACGCACAGCACACCCTTTAGCATATATAATATGTGTATCATTGGAAACTTTCTGACGGATACCATCCAATACTGTTACTACCGAAGACCCACTTTGAGGTGCCGTATAATCTCCTAACATGTTGTATACATTATCAGCATTCGGACCAATAACCGCAATAGTCTTCATTTTTTTATTCAAAGGAAGTAACTCATTCTCATTCTTTAATAAAATGATGGATTGACGAGCTACTTCACGAGCCAATTCCAGATGTTCTGTTGATGCCACGACTTGTTCCGGTTTCCGTTCATCAACAAAAGGATGATCAAACAAGCCCATATGAAACTTTAGAGCAAGTATCCGGCTGACAGCTTTATTAATCACAGCCTCCTGCACATCCCCCTTTTTTACGGCATCTACCAATTGTCCAGCATAAACATTTGTTCCTAAGTCACTATCCACACCCGCATTTACAGCTTTCACTGCTGCCTCATAATCCGTATCTGCAACTCCATGTTCCCGAAGCCCTCCAATCGCATAAAGATCAGAAACGACAAAACCTTTAAACTGCCAACGTTCTTTTAACAATCCGGTTAATAAATTAGAATTAGCAGTACAAGGAATACCATCGATTTCATTATAGGAGCTCATTACAGATAATGCCCCAGCTGCAACAGCTTCCCGGAAAGGAGGATAAATAGCTTCTTCCATTTCCCGGTTACCTACATGGGCACTTCCTCCATTATGTCCGCCTTCTGTCCAGCCATAAGCCGCAAAATGTTTTAAAGTAGCGATTACTTTACCTTTATCTCCTGGAAACTCACCTTGGAAACCTTTTACTAAAGCAGCCCCCATCACGCCATTGAGATAAGCATCCTCACCATACGTTTCTTCTACTCTGGACCAGCGGGGATCACGAGCCAAATCAAGTACCGGACCATAACCGATATGCGCTCCCTGTGCACTTGCCTCATTAGCAATAGCGCCCCCCATTCTTCTGATTAACTCGGGATTCCAGGTACTGGCCTGCCCAATAGACGTTGGAAATACAGTTGTTCCGATAGCCATGTGCCCATGCGGACACTCTTCTGCCAGAAACAGGGGAATTCCTAAACGCCCATGTTCAATTGCAAATTTTTGAAGCATATTTGAAGCCTTGGCTGCCAATGCAGGAGTTAACCCAGTAGTCAACGTACGCTGTGTCCATGGATCAGCACGCATAAATCCCCAAAGCGAACCAGTGTGATACTCTTCAATCTCCCGAACCAATTGCTCAGTCAGACGGATTGTATTCCCTTGGCGCTCATACATCGGCCATCCTAAAGAAGTAAGCATCTGGCCGACTTTCTCTTCTAGAGTCATCTGAGAGAGCAAAGCACTGACACGTTCTTCTACTGCAAGAGTAGGATTCTCATAGATATCAAGATGACCGTTCTTATTCAGATCATAGTAGGATATTCCCGTTTTTTTATCTTTCTTCGGCTTAATATAATCTGCTCCTACTAATTGACCAGATACCATCAAGCCTAACAAAAATGAACATATGACTTTCTTTTTCATTTCATCTGAGTGATTTGGTTTATTTCATTCACGATATCCGCAACAAGCTTCACTGTAGTGTCGGTATCATATACAGAATTTAACCCTTGTTCTTCTTGTCCCGGGTCCCCCATATAGTCGTCTCCCTTTTGCCAGAAAAGATGTTGCGGTTGTGCAAATCCTCCCCAAGCCCAGAAGTTGCATCCTTGAAATACACTTTTTTGTATAGCATGTTCTTTCACTATTTCAAAAATTTCTCCATAATACCGATCTCTTAGAGCTGTAGAACTTTTCCTATCAAACATTACACAGTCTCTCGGCAATCCAAACTCTTCAAGGACTAACGGTTTATTCATTTTTTGTGCTTCCGCAATATGTACATCGATATATTCACGAGTATTCTCAATGGCTTTATCCAAGGTTCCCGGAATATCTGTCTTATCTATCCACCCCCAATTATTCGGCCAGATGTGAATCGTTGAATAATCTATATTGGTATCCTGATGGAGTTTCACCCACAAACCCAAATCTCCTTCACAACCTGCCATACCTTCCGAACCAACAGAGATCAAGTGGTTAGGGTCAATAGACTTAATAAGTGCAGCACATTCAGATATCCATTGAGCAAAACTCTCCTTATTTTCCTCACCAAACGGACGAGGTTCATTACCTATCTGCCATGCCATGATAGCCGGATCATCACTGTATTTCAGTTTAGTATAGCGATTAACACGGCTTACAACCTGACGTACATGATTCTCAAATAATTTATGGGCTTTCTCTGATTTTGCATACTGGGCAACATAATTTGAAAAGGCATTCCATCCTGCCACGTTAGGCATAGGCACTTCACCATGGCCACTCCAATAGAGGTATTGTGAATATCCTCCGGACCACTCCCAACTGTTATTCAGGAACAATACGGCATGCATATCTCTTTTGCCCAACTCCGACAGAAAGAAGTCTAAGCCATCAAAAATAGTATCATTATACACGCCGGGAGCCGTTTGAAGCGCCGGTTCTGCTTTTGTCGGGATTCCATCGATCCCATCTGCGCCAACTAATACACGTAAATTAGTAATACCATTGGTTTTCATGAAATCGAGTTCTTTAAGCAGACGTTCCCGATTACCGCCCTGCCCCTGTGATCCTAATATAGCGGCATACCAGAAATTAGTGCCGATATAATAATACGGTTTATCATTGACAGAGAAACGTCCGTCAACAATCTTCACAAAATTATCTGTTTGCGTAGGAGCTTTCACACATGCTCCCAACAGCAGAAGAATGAAAAAAAGAATACTTATCTGTTTCATGGCTATTTATTTTTCTATAATATTATTTTATTTTGCCAGGACAGAAAAATCCGGCACTTCATCAGCAAATAAAATCAAAGAATCTTCTTTGAACCGGTAAAAATCCGGCGCAGCAGGGTGTCCCTTATAGGGAGCAAAGCCTGACCAAGTACATAAGTAATTCAACTCTACTCCTTCGGAATATAAAATATTCAATAGTTGTGAATACCATAAAGAGTCTCTGGTCTGCGTTCCAGTCTCAGTAATAGCAGATAGCTTATTATGTTCCTTAGCATACTTAGTCAAGATGCGAGATTTTAGCACTACTAAGCTGGTATCTCCACCATCCGGCCTAAAATCCCAATAATTATCCATACCTACTACATCCACATACTCATCTCCCGGATAGCGCTCCAAATACCCCTTTTCAGTCGTAAATCCACAATCAGGAGAAAATGCATATAAAAAGTTATGTACTTGCAGGGAATCCCTTAAATAAGTGACAGTAAAACGGTAGAGCTCTTTGAACTCTTCTACTGTACAATGATTCTTTCCCCACCAAAACCAATTTCCATCAAATTCGTGCCAAGGCCGAAAAATAATAGGAATCAGTTCACCAGCATGATTCTTAGCATTATGGGCAAAGTCTGCAATAATCTTCAAATCGCCCTTAAATACTTCATGGTGTGATCCGCCAGGAAGGATATGCTTTACTACCTGCGTAGTATCATAGAAATTATTTCCTGTAACCGGATTATAATAATGCCAGCAAAAAGTGAGCACATTTCCACGTTCATAAGCAGCATAAAACTTACTCCTTATATAATCCAGATTCTTAGTTTCCCAACTAACTGGATTCGTAAAATGCAGAAAATCAAAACTGGCCATAGCCGGATAAGCCCCTGCCACATCATAAGCATCACAACGATTCTGTTCATCACGCCAACGGCTGGTATCCGAATCAAATCCATCCATTTCATAATTGTGTTGCCCATATACTACATGCTTTCCAGTCATTTGCTTCAGATTATGGAACAGAATAGTAGTTAAGTCGGTAGCGTGTTTATCCACTAAACTCAATCTGGTATCTTCCAAAATCCGCTGACGAGGAGAGGTACATGCAGAAACTCCACATAAAGCAATCACTATATAAATATATACTCTTTTCATTTATAATCTATTTTAAGAATTTCAGAAGCATTACTCTCCATATCATCACCGCTAACAGCCGTTACACGATAAAAATAAGCTCCTTTTAAAGGAGTACCGTCCAGATCTATCCCATTATCATAAAAAGAAGTTGTCTGCCCTCCTACAAATGTTATAAAGGAAGAAGCATCCGTTGCAAAATCAGAAGATTTACTACGATAAATCCGATACATATCCACATCAGGATTTTTTTCCCACTTTAATCGATTGTCGGCAGTGAGTCTTACAACCGGAGAAGGTAATTTATTACTTCCACTGCCCGTCACAATAATTGTATGGAGCCGTGCAGGTGCGTCTGCCGGATACATAGCCACATTACGGGAATCAGAGGCAGTAATATAATATTCCATTCCTTGAATAGAAAACTCTTCAGCAGGAATAGTTACCGCAAAAGCAGCTCTTATTCTATGTTTAAACGGTATCTGCTTCCATTCTTTACAACCTATAGTACGGTAATGAAGCACAGCAGAAAGATCTTCAACGGAACGATTATCAACCATAGACAGCTTTATGTTAACATCATGTCCCTGAGGAACCGAAGTCACAGGAGAAGGATTTATAATAATAGGAGCTTCATCATCTGCATCACCAGCTAAGCAATAAGTTGGAATACTAGCAAGACTTCTATTTCCATCCGTATCAATCACATATACTGTATAAGAGGCTTTTCCATTAAATGTATCGACATATTGATTAGCACTGACAGGTACTGATGCAATTTCCTTACCATCCCGGCACACTACAAAAATGTCTGCTCCCGGTTCTTCATTACGCCATGTCACCAACGCTCCATTTTGCGTTCCTTTAGCAGTAACATGGGAAGGAGCTTTCACTCTTTGGTATTTACGTAATTTATTTATCTTCTCTACGTAATTCTGCTGTACAAAACGGTTCTGTGTACTCATAATATTTCCAAAAGATGAAATATCATCGATACGATGCAGGAAACTACGAGCCCAATTATCCATTTGTCCCGGCAAATCAGCCCATTGGTATTTCTCAAACTCTGAATTTAGTGCAATATGGTGTTTAGTACCTTCAATACGTGCACGTAAATAAGATAAACGTTTCTTCTGCCCTAAATTAGTAACCACAGCCATGCAACTATCAATAGTATTCAATTGCTTTTCAGCCAATTTATTAGCCTGTGTTATATCGTTGAAAGGATGAAAACTAACATAAAGAGAATAAATTCCTTTATCTATTTTAACCGGAACAGTCAAACTTTTCCATGTCTGCCACCCTTCTGTGTTTTTTACATCAATCGAAGCAATAACAGGTCCATCAAGTTTCCCTACCGAAATAGTAATGATACCTCCATTTGAAGCAGAAGCAACTCTGAGGGATATTAAAGAAACATCTTCCTTAAAATGAACCTGATCGTATTTCAACCAATCACCAGCCATTATATAGCCTACACATTCTCCTCCCTCATCACTCGGTGCATTTTTTGTTCCTTTCTTTTCCTGAAAGTTTACTGCATCTATCTTCATAAGTTCACTATGTTTTCCGGCAAAGCATAACGACTGAATATTCATTAAAGGATAAGTATTTACAACCTCATTAAAACCCGGTGTCGCCTGACACTCTGCAAAATCTGTAGCAAATGGTTCATTTTGATTTATAATGGCAGTAATCGGTTTAGCAACAGACTCTCCATAATTTGTTTTAGCAAAGTCTCCATAAACTTTTTCCGAAGAGTCTAATTCTTTAGCTTCATACCAAGGTGCTTTACTTATATACCACATTTTAGGAGAAACTGCATCTGTTAAACGCCAAGTTAAAGCATAAAATCCTTTCATATTCTCCGAAGCTTTCTCATAAGCATGAATTGTTTCTGATAAATCCACATTATAAGGATAATAATACTGTGAACTACTCCAATCTCTCTCTAACCATGGACATCCCCAATATTCACGCTCTCCATATATATTCCCCGACTCAAATGCTGCGGAATAATAAGATATCGGAGCACAAATAACATCTTTCGGTAGGCGAGCAACAGATTCCGCCGTCATTCCCCAACCTGATACAACAATGTGAGTTGACGGCGAAAGCCGCTTCATATCTTCATAAAAACCATCAAAGACTCTCTGCCATTTAGCATAGAAAACAGAATCTTTGCTTCCCTCTGATTGAAAACAAAACAAATAGTCCAAATATGGATATTGCTTGGCTAATTGTGCAGTTTGCGCAGCAATTACACCGCGATCATCAGCAGACACTTGATATTCAGGAAGAATCACATCAATGTCAAGTCCCAATCCAATCTTGACTCCGCGTTGATGTGCATAATCTATCACCTTACGAAAAACAGTTTCACCTTTTTCTTTTATCTGGCTATTAGTTAATGTCTCATTATGAAGTCCATAATCTGCTCCAAAATCATAATCATCATAAATTTCAGAAGCTCCAAAACAGTATTCATTAATATCCCATCCCGGACACAACCAACCATGTCCTGTTTTTATAGTCGGCATCCACCCTCTGGATAAATAGCCATTATATTCAAAATTATGAAAAGTTTCATTATGCCCGCAAAAACCATTATAATTATGAATCATAATAAAATTCATACGCATTTTTGCCGCTTGATCAATAATATACCTCCAATCATTCCAGGAATAAATAGTAGCTGATTGTGGAAAATTGGTCCATGGAAGAAATCCTCTAATACGCATTTGAGGAGTACGTACATCGTTTATCACGGGAAGGTGACCTCTCATTCTTTTTTCAGGCAAGATATCACCACTCATATAAAAACGCACTCCCAAATGATCTTCAAGCAAACCATATACTCCATAAAGTAATCCGCAAGGATCCGTTCCGGCAATCAATAAAGTATGGCGACCAGCATTCTTTACAGTTTGAAGTATATACCCTTGCTCTCCTGGTTTCTCTTTTAGCTTAAGTATACCTTTCTTTTGCCAATCATCCACTAATGGATTATCTAATGTGGTTAATATAAAATCTGATTTTAGATTTGCCGAGGCTGTCCTCTCGATATTCAAAAGTTTACCGGATAGCTGATAATAGTATCTCTGCAGTTCCGATGCTGCATAGTTTTCTAATGAAGTTCCACTACCTATTTGTAAAATTTGTGCTTGAACAGGTAGAACTAAAACAGCTATCAGGCAATATCCTAATAAATATTTCTTCAAATCTTTCATCATCTCTTCAATTTTGTTTCAAGATAAGACTTCAAATCATTATATTCTCTCCATAAACGCTGGTTTAAAGAGCTTAACACACCTAATTCTCCACGAGAATGAACTCTTTGCATATAAGTCTCAAACATATCTTTCACCGGAGCAGCCATAAGGGTACGATAGGCCTTCTCACAGTCTTCAAAAGAACTGCTCACAGTACCCTGCCTGTCATTCTTCTTAAGAATAAATGCAGGCATCATAGCTTTATCAACCTCTCCCAATAGCAATTCAAAACGGAACATTGCAATGAAACGTTGCAAATTATCTCGCTGAATACCTTCTGTCTTTTTCAGTGCCTGTTCAGCAGCCCGAATCAGCCTCTCACGCAGTTTCACATTTTGATCATCCAATAATCCCCATTCAGGAGTGAAGGCATAAAATTCTGGTGAGGGAACATTCCATTGTATTTGTTTAATATCCATTTGTGCCAACAGAGGAGCCAATAGTTTTGCAGCCTTATTACCCATATCCTCGGTCAGATATTCTTCATATAATTGTTCCACAGTCTTGTTGTCTGTCTTATTTGAAGCAAAATGAGCAAATGTTCTAAAATTAAAACGAGGCTCTTCCGTACGCCAGTGAATAGCAATCACCCCATCCAGATTCTGTTTTGCTGCAAGTTTCACATGGTCACGCATCATTTCCACACGTGGTTGAAAATGCCAAAGCTGATGATCTCCCTCCAACCAAGGCACTGCCCACACAGTTCTGTTCTTTGCTATATCAGACAAGAATTCAGGCTGTGGACTTTTTCCTAAATCAGGATTTAAACAACTGAATATGACATCCTTTGGCAGAGCTCTGTCCAATCCTTTCAACAATGAAGGTAACTGATGGCCACCTCCCCATCCCCCAAGAATCACTTTCGCGTGCGAACCTTTGGATCTCAAATAGTCCGATGTCAATTTCATATATTCAAGTGCCCAAACTCCGACAAAACGGGCTGCATCATCAGCTGCCTCTTTAAAATAACCTTGTCCGGCGTTATATGCTTCAGCAAAAGAAGCATTTTCCAAAGCTTTCTCTATATTCACTCCCATAAATGAGTGTTCATTCAACCATAACCAGACATAGTCGATATCAGGATAGGTTTCCAAAATATTATCAAGTGCTGCATAATGTATCTCTATCGCTAACTGGCTCTTTGGATTCGGAATCATATTAGATTCTCCAGGCCAATAAAAACAGTCGCCCGCTACATTCAAAGAAAAATATTCTGGAGGTATTACTCCAAATTCAAATCCCATTGCCATACGTATACCACGTTCATGAGCCATACTCAAAACATCACGCATCAACGCCTGCGATTTCTCATAATGCTCTCGTGGAGTAGAAGAAGTTACAGAAGCATCACTTCCAAAAGCCTCCGCACCTTCCGGCAAAGAAAATGCACGGTCAGTACCGAAAGCATAATCTTTCACTTTCATGGGTAAATACCCCCAACGTGCAGTAAGAGAATTATCAAAATAAGCCTGAGGAAGAATATCCTTATATTCTATCTTGATCATCGGCTCCACATAAGTGGCATAACGTTCACCCCCACCGGTATAATTATGAAATCCGATAAAATTGATACCATATTGTTGACATTCGTCCAGATAATTCCGATAGTCTTCCAAATTCCATCCCGTAGGACCTGAAAGAAAGTTATGCCAAGGAAGTACTCCTCTAATATTAAATTTCTCTTGTGCCAACAAACTGACAGGCAAACATAATAGAATAAATATATATTGGATTTTTCGTATCATCATTCAAGCTTTTTTTAAGGATAAAAGAGAGGTAGCCCGTTTTTCGTAACTGCCTCTCTTTTGAAATTATACTCTCATTTGAAAAACTGTTCTTTTAACCTTATAAAGGTATATAGTCAATATTTAGTCTTTAGGCACAATACGGAAATTATCAAAACTGATATCGGTATCTTCTGCATAACTGTTACCCATGATCTGTAGAACACCGTCGGCAGGAACACTACCCTTCCACATTGTACTTAATTCAAGAGTTACTGTCTGCCATTCGCCATTTGTATTTAAAGCAAGTCCTGAAGCAAAAGGTTCCCAGTCATAATTTATCTGAGAGAAATAGAAGCGAATCTGACGCTTAGTCAAAGGCTTCAACGTATTCACCTCAAATTTCAGTAGGTAATTATTTTGATTGGCCAGTACCTCTGGGAAATACTCAACAGCTAGTTGTGATATACCAGTCACTGAGTTCCAGTCCCAATCATTTGCATCCCCCTTAGCTATATTGAAACGGCAATATTGTCCGCTAATAGCCACTGGGGTAGGACCGCTACTCAGATATTGTCCACCTCCCCATCCTGTAAATGGATCATAATCACATAGCATGTTACCCTTTTCTTTATATTTTCCAGGCACCATTACTTCTCCTGCAACCGGACTGACAATTTTAACTTTAGTACCAACTGCTGCATCAGCAGGAAGTTTGAAATATAAAGTATCCTGTACTGCTCTTACAATTTCCATCTCACGGTCACCAAAGTATAACTTACCTGATTCAGTAGTTATCTCATACAGATCAAAATAGTCTCCCACAATTTTCATCATTTCGCCTGCAGGAGTGAATTCATTATACATACCATCAATCCGCAAATCCGGGACAAAGACAGAAAGAGGTGTGGTTACCGTTGCGCTGCCGGTTGACAAGGTTATCAGATTATTCACATTCTCGGGAATCACCCTGGGAATAGGAAATGTAATTTCATTGGATGTTATGTATGTTTCTAACATGTCTACCGGAACATCATTCACTAAAATAGATGTAACAGCATTCAACCCGGTACCTTGCACAATAATATATTGCGCAAGATTAGCTTTATCGATAGCTTCCTTACGGTCAGTCACCGTAGACACCTTTGTTACATTTAGAGGAGCAATCGCTTCATCATCATCAGAGCAAGATGAGAATATGCTACACCCCAATATTGCCAAAACTAATAAAGTATATTTTAATGTTTTCATTGTTTCTTCATTTAAGTTTATTCAGAATACTCATTACCAACCCGGATTATTAGAGTCAATCTTATCATTTGCATTGACTTCACTAGTAGGTAGCGGATAAAGCAAATTACGTTCCAAACGACGTTTAGTAACATTATGCTCATCCATATCAATCGCATTCATTACTCCCCAATAAATACCCCAGCGGAATAAATCATACCGACGATCTGCTTCATACGCCAACTCGCGGGCACGTTCTTCAAGTACAGCAGAACGGAACTCATTCTGATTCATGCCAGAGAACGGAGTCGCATTTGCACGTGTACGGATTCTATTAACCTGATTATAAGCTTCAGCATCCGGTCCACCATTCAATTCATTCACAGCTTCCGCATAAATCAGCATAATATCCGGCAAACGAAGCAGCGGAAAATGAAAATCACTGTTCTTTTGCTTACGGTCCGTCACAAATGTAAACTTAGTCAACTTTGCTAATGTCCAACCTTCACCTTCTTTATATACTTCCGTACCATCAAATGCATTACCTTCACTATCGTAAACTTCCTTATTAGCGACCTTATCTGCATACCAACGCGGATAATAATAGTAAATCACCTTACCATTCGAAATATCACCTGAAGCATACCGATGTATCACTCCGTCTACAATACGCTTATCCTTTTCTTCAAAAAGTAAGTACCAGTGGTCACGCATTCCATACCAATTACCTTCCATCGTACCATCTTCCTTAAAGATACCCACATAATCTTGGCAAATCGTATTACCAAAATCTGCATCGGCACTCTTAGCCTGAGCCATCCAGATATGTTCCCCCTTATTACGGTTGGCAATGGACCACACATCCATATATTTATCGAACAAGGTATACTCCTGTATTACTTCCCATGCCTTATCACGTGCCAACTCATAATACTTTTTCGAATCAAAACTCTCATATCCGGCCACAGTCTGTGCTGTATGCGTAATTGCTTGTGGCTCCGCATTGGAAGGCTTTCCGCCTTTAACCACAACGGGTACTCCGGACATTGCTCCTGATGCCATTGTTGCATAAACTTTTGCTAATAAAGCTTTTGCTGCACCACTTGAAGCATGTCCTTCGATAAAACCTGCATCATTTTTAGAATACATATTCTCTGCCTGATCCAGCAGTTCAATAATATGTGCATAAACATCAGCTACGGAAGAACGGGCCTGATGCATATCTTCACCTTCTGATATAGATTTTCTGAAAATAGGTACCGGACCATAATTTCTGACCAGATTAAAATAAGCCCATGCTTTCAGGAAACATAATTGTCCCAAAGCATCTTCCTTACTTTCAGGGGTTAGATTGTTCATTGCAGTGATCTTAGAAGTAGCCAAATTAGCACGATGAATCAAAGTATAACACCCTTGCCACATGTGGTCTATTCCCCAAAATCCCTGCGGATTACCAGCTCCCACATTACCAAATGCCCATGAAGCACCAGAAGCATAGTCACAATCCATATTCGTGAGATACAGATAAGAACCCGGAGCAATAAAATTGGTAATAATGGTATTGTAAGCTCCTGTTACAAGTTGTGAAGCAGCACTTTCACTGTCTCCCAACTGCTCAGGAGAAACAAAATCGTATGCTTTCTCTTCCAACAGGTTATCGCAAGAGCATGCAGCCACAGCCGCCCACAACAATATGACTGATTTTAATATAATCTTTTTCATAACTTTCTTTGAATTGAATTAAACGTTAGAATGTACATTGCAAACCGAAAGAGAAAGTACGGCTACTTGGATAAGAGAACATATCCACTCCACGACGTGAAGAATCGCTACCGAAAGAGTTAACATCCGGGTCAAACCAACTATAGCCAGAAATCGTAAATACATTGCTTACAGAAACATATAGATTCACTGATTCTATCCCTTTGAATGAAGGTATCCATTTATAACCCAAATTAATATTTTTCATTCTGAGATAAGATCCGTCTTCTACGTAGCGATCAGACAATTTCATAGTTCTACCATAACCAGCATAAGCTTTTGGCCATTTCGCAATCGCTCTGTTCTCTGGAGTCCACCGGGTATTATACATTTCTTGTGGAATATTACCGATACCGCTCATAGTTACTTCCATCAAGTTAGCATTGAAGATATCACCTCCCACGCATCCTTGCAGAAAGAAACTCAAAGAGAAGTTCTTATAAGAGAAATTATGCGTCATACCAAATGTAAAATCAGGATTGGTATCTCCAATAATCTGACGGTCAGCGTTTGTAATACCGGCTACACCATCAAGATCCTTATATTTCACTTCACCAATCATAGCTTTACATACAGCATCCGATTCATTGGCATAGAAAGGATCTGATCTCACCTCTGCAATGTTATCATAGAATCCGTCTTCTACAAAACCATAGATTGTACCAATCGGCAATCCATTACGTTGCAAGAAAACATTATCAGCTTTACTCCATCCTTGTGCAAACTGGTCACCGGGAAGTCCACTAATCTTATTACGGTTGAAAGAGATATTTGCATCGAAATCCCAATTAAAATCCTTTGTAGCTACTGCATAGAACTTACCGGAGATCTCAAGACCCTTATTAGTTACATTGCCAAAGTTCGTAGTCATGTTAGAAAAGCCTGTACTTTGAGGAATCTGTATATTCTGCAACAGGTCTGATGTCTTCTTATAATAAAGATCAACTGTAAAGTTTACTCTATTCTTAAAGAATCCCATATCCACACCCACATTATACTGACTGGTTGTTTCCCATTTTAAATCCGGATTTGCCGGCCCTCTCCAAGTTAGATTGGCAAAACCACTGGCAAGCGCACCATTAATAGGATAATTGGCCACAGTCAAATAGTCGCGTGTGGCATAAGCACCAATAGCCTGATTACCAGTCTGACCATAACTTGCACGTACTTTCAGGTTACTGAAGATATTCAGTCTCTTAATAAATTCTTCTTCCGAAGCACGCCATGCAATAGCACCTGATGCAAAGTTCGACCATTTATTACCGGGAGCAAACTTACTGGAACCATCGCGACGGAAAGAAGCAGTGAACAGATATTTGTTCATTAAACTATAATTGACACGTCCCAGGAAAGAGACCAAAGAAGTCATGCCTCGCCCACTAGTCGGCTTACCCGGATTAACGGCCGCACTCATATCATAATCTTCTGTTATATCTTGCGGAAAACCGGTGGCAGTCATGGCTTTATTACCATAATCACCTTTTTCATAAGAAAAAGCAACCACTGCATTCAAAGAGTGATTCTTATTAAACTCTTTGTTATAAGTAGCCATTGTTTCGAGTACCAGATTCTTTGCCCAGTTATCAGCTTTAGAAGCATAACCGTTCACCGGGTCTTTACCCTCCACTGTCTCACGGTTATAATACACATTACGTTCGTTTCCATTATAAGAGAAACCTACATTCTGGCGAAGTTTTAAATCTTTAATTGGAGTAATTTCCAGATAAGAAGAAGAGAAGAACGTATTAGTAGTCAGCTCATCCTTTGCTGCACGTGTGTAAACATACGGATTGGAAGAGAACCAATTTAGCTGAGAATTATTTGTTTCATCATCCAAAGGAGCAGTCGCAGGATAGAACAGGGTTCCACGAATAATACCATCACTTACTGAGTTTGTCTTTGCCAGCTTATTCAATGAATTGGTAAAACTCATATTGGTCCCGATTTCAATCCATTCGTGCACTTTACGAGCTACATTTGCACGGAATGTATAACGTTTATAACCAGAGTTGTTAATAATACCTTCCTGATCCAATATGTTACCGGAAATTGCATAGTACCCTTTATCACTGGAACCACTAACACTCAAGTTATATTCCTGAGAAAGAGCAGTCTCAAACACTTCATCCTGCCAATTCACACTTGGATACTTACCATTTCTGTAATCGTCCGGGCCCGGAGAGTATACAGCTTCTCCTGTAGTCGGATCAACTGTAGATGTTCCCGGATAAGGAATCTTTTCATTCGCACCATCATACTTATTAAACATTTCCGCAGCTTCATTACGATACTTAGCATACGTATAGCCATCCAGCATATCCATCTTCTTCACCACTTTTGAGATTCCGAAATTAGCACTGAAACTAATATTATCTTTCCCTTTAGCACCGCGTTTTGTAGTAACCAGTACCACACCGTTGGCACCACGGGAACCATAGATAGCAGTAGCAGAAGCATCTTTCAGGATTTCAATAGATTCAATATCTGCCGGATTGATGGCAGAAAGCGGATTGGTAGTTTGGAGCATACCATCTTTACCGGTCCCCGGAGTACCACTTGTTGTGAAAGGAATACCATCCACAATATAAAGCGGTTCTGTAGATGTAGAGAATGAGTTTGCACCACGGATCTGAATACTTACACCTGCTCCCGGAGCACCATCGTTCTGATTAACCTGTACACCGGCAATACGCCCCTGCAAGCTTTGATTGATACTGATCGGATTGGTTTTCATCAACTCATCACTCTTAATACTGGTGACCGATCCCGTTAAATCACTTTTCTTCATCGTACCGTAACCAACTACCACGACTTCATCAAGTAATTCCGTGTCCTCTGCCATTCTTACATTCAGAGTTCTCTGTCCAGGTTTCAAGGTTATCGTTTGTTCCTTATAACCTATACATGAGAAGACCAGCACATTTTTCCCTTTAGGAACATTCACGCTATACCGACCTTCCGTATCAGCAATGGAACCTACCCCGGCATCCTTAATCAACACATTGGCTCCAATCAATGGAGAACCATCGTTAGCATCAGTAATAGTACCGGTAACGATGGACTCCTGAGCCATCACATGACTACTCATTAAGAGCGTCATCAGAAACAACATAATGTTTTTCATATATAACACTGATTTAAAATAATAAATTCTTCAACACTGCAAATATAGCTGCCGTCTCTATGATAAACAAGTACAATTTTATCATTAACTAATACTATTCCGACACTATACAATAAGTATCTGATTAGAAGGTATAACCCATTCAAACGCGCTATACAAAACGAGTTGAAGAGTTTTTTACCTAATATCGTTAAAAGTTAAATTAATACATCTCAAGAAAAGCATTCCTATATTATATTATCCAAATATAGGATTAAAAAGTATCATATCGCAGACTATAAATTATCCATTAAAACAATCTTTTCCCCTAGAAACAACACCTATATCCTGACTCAACTAACCTTATTCTACCTTTATTTCAAAATTCCTATTTATTCCTTTCGATAACCCTTCCTGACCACCTCCTACAAACAAGGAATATTTCCCCGGAAGCATCTTCCATATTCCTTCCTGCCATATAGAAAGCTGGCGGGGAGCAATTGTAAAAGTAACCGTTTTATTTTCACCCGGTTTCAGATCCACTCTCGCAAAAGCCACCAATTTCTTTAACGGGAAAGTATAAACCGGAGTATTTTCACGGGAAATATATACCTGAACAACTTCTTCTCCTGCTACATCACTTATATTTTTAATTTCAATAGAACATTGCAAAGTACCATCCTGGCGAACCACATCATCACTTTGCAAATGTGTATACTCAAAGTTCGAATAACTTAAACCGTGTCCGAATCCATAAAGAGGCTTACTTGACAAATATTGATAGGTACGCCCTTTCCAAATATCATAATCCAAAATATCCGGTAACTGCTCTTCCGATTCATAAATAGTCATTGGTAACTTACCCGACGGATTTTCCGAACCAAACAAAATGCCAGCTAAAGCCTTACCTCCCTCTTGTCCCGGATACCAAGCCTGAAGAATAGCAGGGACATGCTCTGCAGCCCATTTTGAAGTTAGCGGATTTCCTGTGTGGAGTATCAAGGCAGTACGAGGATTCACTTTATAAATTTCTTTTAGCAGCAATTCCTGTGTCATAGGTAAATAAATGGAAGGCAGATCACGATTTTCACGAGCCAACTTTTCGTCATTTCCCAAAGCAACCAATACTAAATCCGCCCCAGATACAAATTCTTTCACCTTATCTATCTGATCTGAATTTCCAAAATCAGAAACCAACATACAAGCAGCAGCACCTGTCTTATTTATATATTCTATCTTGACCGGCATTTTTCTGCCTGCCTCAAACGAAGCCTCTACAGAATAAAACTGTAAGCCACGAGCATTCCATTTATCCAGAACTAAACGATCATTCAACCAAATACGCACTCCGCCATCAGCATACATTCCAATAGTATGTTTACCACTTACCGGAGCTTTCAGATATCCACTCCATCTGACAGAATAATTATTTTTAGTTAAACGTTCATCCGGTGTACCATCTCCCCAGTCAAAACCCACAGTCTTATCAATTCTTGAAAACAAAGGGATATCACTCAGACTGTGCCCACTTATATAGTCGGCAGTAAGTCCTTGGCTTACCCCATCAGAAGCCACCAAATACTCCGAACCAACCGGAGAAATCACAGAAGTGCCTTCCATGTATGAAACCTTCACTTTTTTACCTACTAAATCTTTAACACCTTGTAGCAAAGAAACATTATGAACAGGTTTCCCGCTATATCCTCCCAGATAATTATTATCAGCAAATGGACCGACGATAGCTACAGAACGTATCTTCTTCTTGTCTACAGGCAAGAAGTCATTGTCATTCTTTAAAAGTACTATAGATTTAACTGCAGCTTCATAAGCTAACTTCCCAAATTTTTCTCCTGCAAGTAACTTTTTATCATAATGATTATAGGGAACAAGTTCAATAGGGTCGAATTCACCTAATTTAAAACGTGCTGTTAATACACGATTCAAAGCCTTATCAATGGCTTGCTCTGATACCAATCCCATTTTTACAGCCGCTACCAGTTTCTCGCGATAGGTTCCTCCACATTCCAAGTCACAACCACTATTTATACCTAAAGCAGCAGCTTCTTCCAGTGAATTTACAACCCGGTGCTGCCAGTTCATGACTCCAATAGCTCCACAATCAGAAACAACAAATCCGCCAAATCCCCACTCTTTTCTCAGAACATCTCCTAATAACCAAGTTGAGCCACTCGGAGCCACCCCATTAAAGGCATTATAAGCAGTCATTACAGATTGTGCATCCGCTTCCTTTACGCATGCCTCATAAGCCGGAAAGTAATATTCATACAGCTGCTTGGTGGGTATCTGTGAAGAACTGGAGAAACGGTCATTTTCCTGGTTATTGGCAACAAAATGCTTTATTGTAGCAACTGTCTTCAGATAATCGGGATGATCTCCCTGTAATCCCTTCACAAAAGCTACACCTAAACGGGAAGTTAAATAAGGATCTTCACCATAAGTTTCCTCATTCCGTCCCCAACGGGGATCACGGGCCATATTAATAGTAGGAGACCAGTAAGTAAGCCCCTTTCCTATTTCCAAATATTTCAAGCGAGCCTCTGTAGAGATGGCAGAAGCTACTTTCTTAATTAATAAGGTATCCCAGGTAGAAGCCAGATTAATAGCCTGTGGAAATACAGTCACTTCACCCGCACGAGCCACTCCATGCAGGCATTCATTCCAATAATTATATGAGGGAAGATTCAGGCGCGGTATGCTATCTGTTTCATTAGAAAGCTGAGCCACCTTTTCTTCAAGTGTCATCTTACTGATGAGATTTTCTACACGTACAGATATAGGTTGAGATAAATCGCCAATAATTCTCTCCTTTATTCCACGCACTTCCACTTTTCCACTTGCATTGAAAGCCGGGCAATCATCACATCCGCCATTATCCTGGGCTTTCAATGAAATATTTACTAATATAAATGCTCCAACTAATAAATACTTTCTCGCTTGCATATTTTCCAATAGATTAGAGTATATTTTTCTATTTGCAAATGTAGCGATATCCTAATACTCTAACTGATATTATTTTATCCTTTCATTGTACAATTCATCGTTGAATAAGAAAAAGCATCTTTTAAGGATAAAATAGACTATACGCCAGATACGAAAAGTACAGAATCAGATCACTATCTTCTTCTTTCTATAATTCTCCCGGAACTCTTTCGGCGAACAATCCTTCTTTCGTTTAAATATCCGGTTGAAATTGGACAAGTTATTAAAACCACAGTCATAACATATCTCAGCAATCGTATGTGCAGAATCTACCAGCAAACGTGTAGCAAAGCCAAGACGAATATCGATGATATAATCAGAAAGTGTCTTCCCCGTACGCAACCGGAAGAAACGGCTGAATGAAACGGGCGTCATACCCACCATATCCGCCAAAGTATTCAAACGAATATCCTCCTGATAATGATCAGCAATATATTTCTGCACTCTTTGCACACGACGACTATCCGAAAAGGTCTCTATCTTAGCAAAGGAAGAACTGGATAACACTTTCGCATCATCATATTGCGACAGTTCATAAAGTATTCTCAGGAAATGCATCACTGCATAGAAACCTTGTTCTTCCGAAGCCAGTCGATCCAACCAATTATATACTTTCATAATGGCCTGCATCGGGAAACTAATACCGCACTGAGCTTTCTCCAGCATACAACGAATACTGTCGAACTGGTTCTTATTCATAAAGTTCTTGAAGAATAAGTCGGGCGAGAACTGAATTGTAATCTCACGAATTTCTTTTGAGCCACATTCATGTTGTTCCCACACATGTTCCAACTCTTTGCCGGTTATTAACACTAAATCATAATCTCCGATAATTTCAGCAGAGTCTCCTACTACACGGCGGACACCGGCTGCATGTTCAGTAAAGTTGAGTTCAAACTCAGCATGACAATGAATAGGATAAGTAAATTCAGTTTTACGACGATCGGCAATATAAAAACAATCGCGGTCGGACAAGGGGGTAATTTCCCTCATAATGTAATTTGAGTTTTCCATACTGACTGGTTAAAAAAGTATCATGTCGCAAATATAATCATTCTTTATTAATACAATAATAATAGCACTTATTTTATTTATCATCTCCGCAACATCTACGTTTTCGGCATATTTCATTAATAGATATAGAATATCCGTCGCATTTCACTACACTTTTTGACAAGGTAGACCACTCTTTTTCCAATAGAATTACCTACTTTTGTGTTCTCACTTAAACTCAATAGCATGATAAACCCCATTTATTCTCCCGACAGCAGTCGGTACGACAACGGTATGAAGTATCGCCGTTGCGGACGAAGCGGCATATTACTGCCCGAAATCTCATTAGGTTTGTGGCACAACTTTGGCGACGTTAATACTTTTGCTAATTCACAGGCAATGGCACACCACGCTTTCGACAAAGGGATTACCCATTTCGACCTTGCCAACAACTACGGTCCTTCCTACGGCTCAGCAGAAGAAACTTTCGGAATGATCATGAAGAAATCGTTCATGCCTTATCGTGACGAACTATTCATTTCCACGAAAGCAGGACATGATATGTGGCCCGGCCCTTACGGTGAATGGGGTTCCAGAAAATACTTGATGACCAGCCTAAATCAGAGCCTGCGACGCATGAATCTGGATTATGTGGATATCTTCTATTCACACCGTTATGATCCGGACACTCCATTGGAAGAGACTCTGCAAACCCTCGTAGATATTGTGAGACAAGGAAAAGCCCTGTACGTCGGTATTTCCAAATATCCGAAGGAAGCTGCAGAATTTGCCTATCGCTACCTGGCAGAAAGAGACGTGCATTGCCTGCTTTATCAGGGAAGATATAACATTTTCAACCGAGAACCGGAAGAAGAAGGTATCCTGCAACAAGCTAAAGAAAACGGTACGGGCTTCATTGCTTTCTCTCCTCTGGCACAAGGTTTATTAACGAGCCGTTACCTGAACGGTATTCCCGAAGACTCGCGCATTGCCAAAGGTGGTTTCCTGAAAAAAGAGGCATTGACTGACGAAAAGCTGAAGAAGATAAAAGCCCTGAACGAAGTTGCCACGCAACGCGGACAAACTCTTGCAGAAATGGCTCTGGCATGGTTACTGAAAGATGACATGGTTACCTCAGTCATAATCGGAGCAAGCTCTATAGCCCAACTGAATGACAACCTGCAAGGCATAAAGAATACGAAATTCACTGCAGAAGAAATACAAAAGATCAATCAGATATATACTCTGAAATAAGCAGATAATAAGGAACTGTTTACCCAAAGGCAGATAAATCCGTTCTCATAAAGTATTCAACGAGCGTTTCCACGAAAGGGAACGCTCGTTTCCATTAAGGGCCCCAATACATAACTTTTCAACAAGGTACACACCAATACTTACCGAGAAATCTCCCTTTTTTAAGATTTTCTTCCTCAAAAGCACAATTTTAACATACCCCTTTCTGAACCTTTTATTTTTTATCTTGTTCATGTACCAAAAGCCTGAGGTACCAGGGCAGGATTTTTATATTTAACCTAAACATTATAAAAGTATGAAGAAATTAATTCCCCTATTATTGGTGGTCTTGACTTTCGCAGCCTGCGAAAAAGACCCTGACACGGATAAGCTGGACAACAAATATCTGGTTTATACCAACTATGACACGAAAGCTGACTTCAAAGCTTTCCAAACGTACTACATGCCGGACAGCATTCTTATCATCGGCGATAAAAAAGAAGCCGAATATTGGAAAGATGAAAGCGCTCAGGAAATTCTGCAAGCCTATGCTACCAATATGAATAATCGTGGCTTTGTCCGCGTAGACGACCGTGAAGAAGCCAACCTCGGTTTACAGGTCAGCTACATCAAGAGCACTTACTACTTTAATGACTACGGACGTCCCGAATGGTGGTGGAACTATCCAGGTTATTGGGATGCACCTTACTGGGGTAACTGGGGCGGATGGTACTATCCGTATGCTGTGACTTATACTTATAGCACAGGTTCATTCATTACCGAACTCCTCAATCTGGAAGCTACACAGGGTGAAAAAGAAAAACTGCCCGTACTCTGGACAAGCTATATGAGCGGATTGCTTAGCGGTTCTACATCTGTAAATACTAAACTGGCTATTGAAGGTGTAAACCAAGCTTATACTCAATCTTCATATCTGACTAATAAATAATTAGTAGTAAGTAGTTAAGTCGTTTAAAACAATAACAAGTATGAAAACAATAAAATATATTTCAATGAGAGTACTGGCGGTTGCCGCTCTGGCTCTCGTCTTCGCCATGCCGGCAAAGGCACAATTGACCGATAACGGTTATGCTAATATCGATTGGCAATTCAACTTCCCCCTGAGCAACCATTTCGCTGATAAAGCCAGCGGATGGGGTATGAGTTTTGAAGGTGGTTACTACGTAACTCCGAACATTGCTCTCGGTGCTTTTCTTGCTTACCATAGCAACCACGAATACTTCGGACGCCAGACACTTCCGGTAGGTGAAGGCGGTAGCATCAATACCGACCAACAGCATACACTGTTCCAGTTGCCTTTCGGTCTGGCAGGTCGTTATACCTTCGACCGCGGTAGCGCTTTCCAGCCTTATGTGGGTGTGAAAGTAGGTCCTCAGTACGCTGAAATGAAATCAACTTTCAATGTTTACGAAGCCAACAAGAGTACTTGGGGTTTCTATGTATCACCGGAAATTGGTCTCAACATTTACCCATGGGCTTATGGTCCGGGTTTGCACATTGCCGCTTACTATAGCTATGGCACGAACAAGGGCGACTTGTTCACTTATAGTGTAGATGGCTTAAGCAATTTCGGTCTGCGTCTGGGTATTGCATTCTAACATAATTTGCATTGCAACACAGATAAGTTTGACTGGTATTAATTGATTGTTTCAAGACGTGAAAAAGGGAGTAACCGGCCGCGTGAGCGGGGGGCTATTCCCTTCTTCTATATATAGCTATTTTAACGCCTGATACATCACTTCCTGTATTCGTGTACGGATATCCATCTTCATCAATTTCGTATTCCATACATCCGGATAAATACGATTGCAAAGGAAAACGTAAACCAGCCCATTCGTCGGATCAACCCAGGCACAAGTACCTGTAAATCCGGTATGCCCATAAACAGTGGCAGGCGTAGCCGTAGCACAAGGACTCTTTGCCGGATTCTGCCGGTCAGGTTTATCGAATCCCAGACCACGACGACTGATGCGGGATACAGTAGTAGTAAATACACGACAAGTTTCCGGACTCAAATAACGCTTACCATCCAACTCTCCCCCATTCAACAACATTTGATAAATTTGAGCCACTTCCGTTGCATTGGAGAATAGACCGGCATTCCCTGATACACCACCTTGGAAAGCTGCCGACTCATCATGCACGAAGCCTTGAAGAACGGTTTTCCGCAAGAATGGATCCACCGAAGAAGGTATAATTTCTGCTTTCGGTATAGGAGTATGCTTGCCGGATACAATACCTGCATATGCTGTTCCTGCCGTAGCTGCACCCTTCAATGGCAAATACCCCGTACGTTTCAACCCCATCGGAGCATAAAACTCCTGCTCCAAAAAAGCATCCATCGACATGCCCGTACGCGCCTCAACCAATTGCTGCAACAGGATGAAACCTACACAGCTATACCGATAACGGCGATCGCGCAACGGTGCCTTCACAATCGTTTGTTGATAGACTTCTTTAAAGGAACGATTCAACCATAAGCTATCGGCAACTTGTAAGGTATGCTCTGCCGTCCGCACTTTAGAAGTCAACCCTTTCTGGAACTTAAATTTCGGATTAGCCCAGGTACGAACCCCTATCTGTACAGAATGTGCAGCATCCGGTTTTGCTTTGAAAAGAGTTCCTCCGTAGCTCTCTTCATCGATAGCTTCCTGATAAAACAACAATGTAGAAGGTAATCCGGATTCATGCAACAACAACTGGCGGACTGTAATATCTTTTTTATCCGTATCTTGCAACCAGGGCAGATAGTCTGACACACGATCGGTAAGACTCAAACGTCCTTTGTCATACAGCTTCATAACAGCGAGCAATGTTGCCGTAGTCTTTGTCAGCGAAGCCAAATCATAAACATCCGTCGGAGATACCGGTAAAGTAGCGCCGGGGATATTGGTCGTAGAGAGTTTTTTGACAGAAGCACCCGGCCAGGTATGTGTTCCGAAAGCTTTATTATACATTTCCTTTCCGTCTTTCAATATCACAATCTGACAACCGGGATAAGCTCCTTCTTTAATGCCTTCTTTCGCTATTTCATCAATGCGAGTCAACAGACGGGAGTTCATACCATGTTCATCAGGCACAAAGTGAAGCGGTGTTTTCGGAGTAATGGTCCGTCCATCTCCCGTAGTAAACAAGTCACTGATACTTGCCGACAGGCGTCCGTTTGCCGTTGCATCGGCATATAGTATTCTGGCTACCTGACACTGTACATCATCATTCGATGAATGTGCAAGTACTACAGCATTAGCAGCCGATACCGCACGGCGTATCTGCAACATTTGCTTACCGGGTATAAAAAGCAGATAAGCTGTTGGAATATCAGGGACAAATTCCCCAAAGAAGGCCTGATAAGGCGCCAAGCGATGTTCCGTCACACAAACAAGGATACGTTTATACTGTGACAGTGAATCACGCAACTGCTTACGTGCAGCCACCGGTAACTCTTTTTTCAATTGAAAAACGGCAGGTACTCCTTTTGAACCAACAGGATTAATAAATCCGGAAAGCTCCTTCAGGAACGGTTGTATTTCTTTTGCATCACCTACATTGAGCACAGCCACTTCCCGGGTACCTACATCCAACGGAAGCACATCGTTTTTATTCTTCAATACGGTAATCGCCTCCTGATTCAGGCGCCGTATCAAATCACGAGTGTGCGCCGTATTAATACGATTACTTAACCCCGAAAGGCGAACAAAAGGTTTCTTTGATAGTCCGAGAGCATATTTATAAGTAAGTACCTTCCGGCACTTTGCCTCAATCTCCGCCTCTGTCAGTTCACCATTTTTCACGGCATCCAGTATAGCATCTACTTCTTCCTTAATCCGCCGGGGTACAAGCAACAAATCATTTCCCGCTTTCAAAGCCTGCAGGCAAATACTCGTGTTATTGGCAGAAACACCTTTCATAGCCAATGCATCCGTAAATACCAGCCCCTGAAACCTCATCTCTTGTGTCAGCAAATCATGCACTACACTACGGGAAAGTGAGGAAGGCACCCCTCGTTTCGATTCAAGTACCGGCACCTCCAAGTGTCCCACCATCATACCGGACAACCCAGCCTGAATGGCTTTCTTAAACGGGTATAACTCCACACTATCCAAACGTGCACGGGAAAAGGTCAGCTTCGGCAATGAATGATGCGAGTCCACATCCGTATCTCCATGACCGGGAAAATGTTTGCTCACGGAAAGCACGCCACCGTCTTCCAGACCACGGGCATAGGCTATTACTTTATCAGCCACATTAGCAGGATTTTCCCCAAACGAACGGGTATTGATAACCGGATTCTTCGGGTTGATATTCACATCCGCCACCGGAGCAAAGTTAACCTGCACACCAAGTTCCCGACATTGCCGGGCCATCTCGCGACCATATTCATAAAGCAGACTGTCGTTTTGTATGCAGCCCAGAATCATATTTCGGGGAAATACCGGTGTACCTCGCAAACGCATGGAAAGTCCCCATTCACCATCAAAGGTTATCATCAACGGAACATCTGCCATCTTCTGTGCTTCATTGGTCAGTATCGCCTGATTCTCCATCAATCCGCCGGAAAAGAGCAGACCGCCCACTTTGTAGTCATCCACAACTTTACGTAGCAAATCCCGGTTTGCCTTGTCTTGCTGAGGAGCAATGGTATAAATGAATAATTGTCCGATACGTTCTTTCAGATTCATCCTGTTGAGTACCGAATCCACCCACTGCCGGCATCGTTCATCATTGGAAACAGATCGTATCATAATAGGTTCAACAGAAGGTACAGGAGATTGTGGCGCCGGCAGATGGTGCGCCTGAGCATCAAAGCGGACACAACAACTGTATATCATCAAAAAGAATAGGAATAGTTTTTTCATCATCATTTATGCATTAAGGCTACCAAAGTTATAGTATTTCGAACACAAAGACACGGAAAATACAGAGTTTTTTGGACTAATTAGTAAAAAACGCTGTATTTCCCGTGTCTCCTGTATTTCTATGCCCAGACTATTTCAGGCTTTTATAAATCGCTTCTTGTATATTTGTACGGATATTCATCTCAGTCAGTTTTGTATTCCACACATTGGGACACAGACGGTTGCTGAGGAAAACATACACCGTTCCATGTTCAGGATCCACCCAGGCACAGGTACCCGTAAAACCGGTATGTCCGTAAACGGTATTGGTAGCCGAAGGAGCACAAGGACTGTTCTTCAAATCCTTCAAGTTAGGTTTGTCAAAACCCAATCCTCTGCGACTGATGGCAGAGGTCTCCGTAATGAACAAACGGCAAGTCGCCTCACTCAAATAACGTTTGCCATTCCATTCCCCCCCATTCAGCATCATCTGGTATATCTTCGCAACTTCCGTAGCTGTAGAGAACAAACCTGCATTACCGGAAATGCCACCCATACAAGCGGCAGTCTCATCGTGCACATAGCCGCATAAATCCTGACGGCGCAGGAAATCATTTGCGGCCGTAGGCATAATCTCTTGTTTGGAGTACCTTAATAAGGGCAGATACATGGTACGTTGCAACCCCATAGGTGCATAAAACTCTTTAGCCAGATAAAGGTCCATTGGCAACTTAACTATAGCCTCCACCACCTGCTGCAATAGGATAAAACCAAGATCACTGTACACATACCGCTTACTGTCCATATCACACCGGGCAATCTTTTGCAAGATGGTATTCTTGAAGTTCTTGTTCAGCCACATTTTGTCAGCTACATGCAAGTTGTAAGTAGATGATTCTTTTTCAGCGACCAAGCCTTTCTTAAACTTGAAGTTTGAGCAATAATAGCTATGTTCACTGACCTGCGTGCGATGCCACTCATCCACCCAACTTTGAGCATACGGTCCATGCACCGAATTCGGGTCAATGGCCTCCAGATAAAAACGAATATAAGGAGGCAGACCGGATTCATGAAGAAGCAAATCCTTTATTGTAACATTCTTCTTATTAGTATTTCGCAAGATTGGCAAATACTGGGACGCTTTATCCGTCAGCTTCAACTTACCCGTATCATAAAGTTTCATCACGGCAAGCAGTGTTGCAGTAGTCTTCGTCAAAGAAGCAAGGTCGAACATATCTGTAGGGCGTACAGCAGTGGTGTCTTTATCAGAATGAGTACCGAAACACTTATCATATACCGTCTGACCATCTTTCAACACCAGCACTTGACAACCTGGATAGGCTCCGGAAGCCAATCCACCCTTGACAATCGCATCGATACGATGCAACTCATTAGACTTCATTCCCAAATCTTCAGGAATAATATGTCCCGGTTTCATCCCCGGAGTAATCATACTTCCCTCACCGGCCTGATAGAGGTTACCGATACTCATGGAAAGCTTTCCCTGAGCAGGGACTTTAGCAAATATCACACCCGCTACATATTGCTGAATATCCGCTTCCGACGAATGCCCCAACACTACAGCACTGGCTTGATTCAAAGCCGGAACTAAAGGTTGCATCGCACGATAGGACGTAAAGAAAGCATATACGATGGGGGCGTGCAAATTCAATCCTGCCAGAAAATCGGCATAAGCAAGTGCATCTGTATCTTTACCTGATATGCTGATTACAACCCGACGATAATTCGCCAGTTTGCGTGCCAGTTCACGGCGTTCATCTCCGCTCATCTCCCTCGTCAAATGGAAACACTCCACAGGAACAGGAGATAATTTCTTCATTTCAGCAATGAAAATGCTATCTTTACCTTCTACCACACTCAGCAGTGCAATCGGAGCGTTGTCAACAGATGTCAACGGTAATACTCCAAAATGATTACCCAGCACCGTAACAGCAGCCTGGCGAAGTCGCGTTACCAGCGCCTTGGCTTCATCCGTATGGATACGATAACTCATTCCGCTAACCTGCAACTGAGGACGCGGCTGACGTAAGCCCAACAGATATTTATAAGTAAGTATCTTACGGCATTTCTCTTCCACAACCTTCTCCGAAAGAACACCGTCTTTCACCGCATTCAATACCTCCTGCACAGCATTTTCAGTATTATACTGCACCAGCACCATATCATTTCCTGCAAGCAAGGCCTTTGTAGTAACCTGGGGCACAGATGAAACTCCCTTCATATCCAGTGCATCCGTAAACACCAGCCCCTGGAATCCCATTTCATTTTTCAATAATCCGGTCACCACATTTCCGGAAAGTGAAGAAGCCGTGATAGCATCCGGTTCCAGCACAGGTACCTGCAGATGACCAACCATCACCCCACCCAAGCCGGCACGTATCATTTCTTTGAAAGGATACAGTTCCACACTATCCAGGCGTTCGCGGTTATAATATAGTGACGGTAATCCTTTATGCGAGTCCACATCCGTATCTCCGTGTCCGGGGAAGTGTTTGCTCACGGACAACACACCGCCACTCTCCAGTCCACGGCTATAAGCGACCACCTTTTCAGCCACCTTCTTCGGGTCTTCCCCGAAAGAGCGTACATGGATCACCGGGTTCAAAGGATTGGTATTGACATCCGCATCCGGTGCAAAATTCACATGAACACCCAGCTCACGAAATTCCCGTGCCACTTCACGCCCGTATTCATAAATCAGATGGTTGTCTTCAATACAGCCAAGTGCAGCATTCTTCGGGAAATAAGGCGTACCTTCCAGGCGCATAGAGAGTCCCCATTCACCATCGAAAGTAATCATAACGGGAACTTTAGAATTCTTCTGGGCAATATTCGTCAGTATAGCCTGCTCTTCCGGTGTACCTTCGGCAAACAGCAGACCTCCTATCTTATATTTCTTAACCAGATCGCGTATCTGTTTCTTCTTCTGTTTATCCACTTTGGCTGGAAAGGTGGTAACAATCAACTGTCCAACTTTTTCCTGCAGGTTCAAACCGGAATATACAGAATCTACCCACTGTTTGCAACGGGCATCTGCCGCTGAAGGAAGAAAAGGCGCTTCTGCCTGGGCATGAAGCAATCCTGTGCCACCCCACAAAAGGGCAGCAAACAATAAGAGAATAGGTCTCTTCATTTTTTACTATTTATTACTTAGATGATTGGGATATTTATTCTTCCGCAAGTGTTAGTTTCAACATACCAACGTAAATTCCACTTTTTCCGGTATGCATCACAGGTACATTCTGACCGTCTTTATTCAAGTAAACAGCCGGTTCTTTCATAAAGGTATGAGTATGTCCACCCAGAATGGCATCGATATGATTCGTTTTCTGTGCCAGTTCTTCGTCACAAGGAGCATTTTTAAGTTGATAACCGAGGTGCGACAAGCAAATGACCACATCACAACCTTCCTCATTCTTCAGCAAATCCGCCATTTTCTGTGCTACTTCTATCGGATCATTATAAACCACACCTTCACATTTATCAGCCTGCACCAACCCTTCCATCTTCGGAGCAAGACCGAATACACCTATCTTCAACCCATTGCGGTTAAAGGTAGTATAGGGTTTCACCAGACCTTCCAGCACCGTACCTGTTACATCATAGTTGGAACATACCACCGGGAAGTTTGCCATGCGGAACAAGCGTGCCATATTTTCCAAACCGAAATCAAATTCATGATTACCTATCGTCATGGCATCATAACCCATAAGGTTCATCATCTTTACTTCGACTTCTCCCTGAAACAAATTGTAGTAAGGAGTTCCTTGAGAAATGTCTCCGCAATCAAACAGCAACAGGTTGGGATTTATTTTACGCGCTTCCTTAATAAAGGTAGCCCGGCGCACCGTTCCACCCATACCGGCATAGCGGTCGGCAGCATTCACAGCAATGGGCTCAATACGACTGTGCGTATCACTTGTTTGCAGAATCACCAGTTGTTTGGTTTTCTGGGCAGAGTCAGGAGCTACCAGGCAGAGAGGTTCTACAGGTATCTCTTTGGTCGATTGCTGTGCAGATACCGGAAATAGGCAGCAAACTGCCATCAATAAAAGAATATATCGTTTCATAATTTATGATTTATGATTTATGATTTATAATTTATGCTCTTGCAGAACCCGGATTACTCATCTTTCACAGTTATCCTGCCTTCCATACGGGAAGTAATCTTCTTTCCGGCAGCAGTCTGTTGTTCCACATAGTCCATAAACAAACCACGCAAAGTAGCCCCATCCGGACATTCACGTTTCTCTGCTTGCGGCAGGGCAGTCATACCATCGTTTCCGTCTGCCAGGTAATCAATGGTAGCAATTGTATAAAGCTGTTCATCCTCTATCGGACGGCCTGCAACCGTGCCTTCCAATAGTTTTCCGTCTTTTGTTATCAGAAGCTGCATCCCACTGACACCTTGACCGTGACATGCTGCAATATTATTGAACAATTCTTTCAGATAAACTCCTTTCATGGTCAATACACAAAGAGAATTTTCGAAAGGCAATATCTCATAAATATTTTCGCAGGTAATAGGACCTTCAGTCAATACATTACGCAAGCCACCCATATTTATTAATCCCATATCGGCAGGCTTACCCAATACTTGTCCGGCTGCATTACGTAGAACATCCGCTACCAGATTAGAAAGCAGACTTTCGGGCGCTCCTTTGTCCATGCTTACTTCTGCAGTACCTACCACACGGAGCATGATACTGTCAACCTTCGCCTTATAGGGAGCAAGCAATGCCATCGCTTCAGCATCAGGATTTACATCCCAGGTAGAGTCGACCGCCACCATCGTACCCTCCGCCTTCGTCACCTTATATGCAGAACTACAAGAGCTTAGCAAGAATACAGCTACCAAAAGTACGGCAGGGATAAATTTCAAAGTCATTCTTTTCATTTCGTTTGTTTTTTAAATTGCTACAAATATAACGAATAGTCCTTTTTCATCACACCTCAATAGAAGAAAAAAAGAAGATACCTCTTCATTTTCAGGCATATTTTTTAATTCCCGGAAAGTTCTATATAAAAAAGGATTATTTTCACCCGTAGGTTGAAGTAAAGTGTTTCGGTACAGTAATGAATTAAAGATTGCTGGTAAATTCATTGTTAGCATACTGATAATCAACCAATAGCATTTACCGACAACTTACCGCAAGATGTAAAAGCATTTACTGCAGCATGTAACAGCCTTTACCGCTTATTGTAACGGGCTTTACCTCGGCATGTAACGAGCTTTACTTCGGCGTGTAAATGAAGTTACCGTGTGGGGTTGATAATAAACCGCCAAGACTTACGTTATTTATCAGGTAGATATACCTATATTTGAACTCCAGAAGTAATATAAAAGACAGATAAGTACATGGGAATAAGCACAGTAACCGATCAGAACTGGCACATAGCCCGCTACTCGGCAGAAGAAAAGGAACGCTGGGACCGCTTCGTGCGCCGTTCCAAAAACGGTACATTCATGCTGCAACGCGACTATATGGACTATCATGCCGAGCGTTTCCATGATTGTTCCCTGCTGATTTATTGTAACCAGAAATTAACAGCCTTACTCCCCGGCAACCTTTCCGGTGATTGTTTTTATTCCCATCAGGGACTGACTTATGGCGGAATACTCCTCTCCGCCTCTATCACCTTAATGCAAGCAAAAAGTGCATTCTGCACCGCCCTGAATTATTTACATACGGAGTGCGGTGTACAATCAATAGTATATCGGGCTATTCCGCACATTTATCACCGCTATCCGGCGGAAGAAGATTTATATATCCTCGTTCGCCTGGGCGCACAACTTACAGCACGTAGCATCTCATCCGTAATTCCACTGGACGACCGTCTGCCTTTCCGCACCCTGCGCCGTCGCCAATTAAAAAAAGCACAGGCCTGTGCACTGACAATCACAGAAGACGAGGACTTCGCCTCTTTCTGGTCAATATTGGAAGAAAACCTACATGAACGATATTGTGTTGCCCCGGTACATTCACTGGAAGAAATCACCCGACTGCACAAAAACTTTCCCCGTCAGATTTCCCTTTTCCGGATATGCGACGGAACTGAAACACTGGGCGGCTGTGTAGTATATGAAACCGACGAAGTGGCCCACGTGCAATACATCGCCGCTTCCACACAAGGAAAGAAATGCGGAGCACTCGACCTGCTTTTTCACCAACTGATATATAGCCGCTACGGACAAAAGCGTTACTTTGACTTCGGCATTTCCACCGAACAAGGCGGACAAATATTGAATGAAGGATTACTTTTCCAGAAGGAAGGTTTCGGTGCAAGAGCAATCATGTATGACGTTTACGAATTGAAATTATGATAAAGTATTTAGACCTGCAAAAGATCAATGCTTCCTTTGAGCCTGAACTGTCGAATGCCTTACTACGTGTTTCCCATTCGGGATGGTACCTGTATGGAGAGGCGACGGCCCGTTTTGAACAAGAATTCGCAGCCTACTGCGGTACAGTTCATTGTGTAAGTACGGGAAATGGTCTGGATGCTCTTACATTAATATTTCTTGCTTATCGTGAACTGGGAGTCATGGATGCCGGAGATGAAATAATCGTCCCTGCCAATACATATATCGCAACCATACTCTCTATCCTCCGTGCCGGACTGAAACCGGTGCTTTGTGAACCTGCCTTTGAAACATGCAACATAGACATCATCTATGCAGAATCACTGATTACCCCTCGTACACGTGCCATATTACCGGTTCATCTATATGGACGTTTAGCAGATATGCAAGGAATATACGATCTGGCTACCCGCTACGGACTAAAAATCATAGAAGATGCCGCACAGGCACATGGTGCCATCTGGAACAAAGGCTTACCGGGAAAAGGAAGCCCAGCTTTGCGAGCCGGTAATTTAAGTGATGCCGCAGCCTTCAGCTTCTATCCGGCCAAAAACCTGGGTGCCTTGGGAGACGGTGGTGCCATAACCACCCATGATGCCGAACTTGCCACCACCGCACGTTCCATTGCCAATTACGGTTCTACAGAAAAATATGTTCATCTGTACCAAGGCATAAACAGCCGATTGGACGAATTACAGGCAGCAGTTCTTTCCATAAAGTTATCTCGCTTAGATAAAGATAATGCCCGAAGGAGGGAGATAGCACAATCCTATAAAGAAAATATTGACTGGCGACGCTTGGGATTACAAAGTACTGTCCATACGGATCATATTAATGAAGCCAATGTCTTCCACATCTTCCCCGTCTTTTCTCCCCGCCGGAATGAATTGCAACGTTATCTGACCCAATGCGGTATTTCTACTCAGATTCATTATCCCATTCCACCTCATCGCCAGGAAGCGCTGAAAAAGGAATATGGAATGCAACAACTCCCCATTACAGAACGTATCCATAATGAGGAGTTAAGTCTCCCCATCTCTCCATTACTCACGAATGAAGAGACAGAGCATATAATAAACCGCATCAACGCCTTTATTTAGAAAGTCAGCACCTTATAATATGAAGACTTCGGTAACAGGTTCTCATCAAACAGAAGCGGATAATTACGCTGACGATTCCCCCAACGACGATCCAACCATGAATCGCCATCATACACATTCCAGAAAGTTACGTTACTAATCACATGCTTATAATCACGCATCACCCGGAACAACATATCATACTGGGCCACTTGTGCCGCATCCGCCTCAGGAGTCAGTTCCAACTTCTTACCCTCCTGATTTACACTGAGCTGTCCGCCTTGTTCCCGAGTGTTGATACGAACATCCAATTCAGTAATATGAATATTATCAACCACTTGTGAATAAAGTTCGAGAGCCTTTCTGAACTCATCTTCCGTAGGAGAAAGAACATTGTAGTGTCCTTGCATTCCGATACCGGAAATGGGTATTCCTTCAGCCTTCATACTCTTAACCATATTATAGATACGATCGCGCTTGGCAGGATTCGTTTCATTATAATCATTATAGAAAAGCAATGCTTTAGGGTCCGCTTCATGAGCATACTCAAAAGCCTTTTTAATAAACTCATCACCTGCAATCTTGTAATAGAGAGACTGACGGTAAGGAATCTCCGCTTTCGCATCATCTGTCATTGCTTCGTTCACCACATCCCATGCATAAACCACATCTTTATAACGATTGACGATAGTGTGAATATGAGTTCTCATTCTCTCAAACAACACTTCCTTTGAAACTAAATCACCTTTTTCATCATGGAACATCCAATCTCCGGTCTGAGCATGCCAAACCAGACAATGTCCCCGAAGTCCAATCTTATGGGCACGCGCGAAGTTAGCAATCTTATCGGCATTTTCCCAGTTCCATTTTCCCTCTGCAGGCTGTGTGGGTTGAGGTTTCATATCATTCTCCGCAGTGATGCTGTTGAAGTTAGAAGTAATCAATGCTATCTGTTGAGGTGAATTAAAATTCGCCATATTCACCGCACATCCTATAGTGAAATAATCAGCATAGGCATCCTTTAGATTATTCACTCGAATATCATTGGCAGAAGTTGCATGCAAACCTATCAGACAACCGGTAAAGCCACCGGCAACATTGGTTGAAAGAATATCACCGGACACGGTGTTACCCAGCAGCACGAAGTTAGTTCCATCCAGCGAATAACTAAAGTCATAATTATCCCCTACACCTTTCACCTGCAACCGGATTGGATTCTTCACATCCACCTTTGCACTTGCAAGAAGGCGGGTATTGCCTTTTTCAGTTTTCGCCAGCACCATATGGAAATCTTTATCTTGCTTCATCAGACCGAAAACATAATTAAAATTTTCACTCTGCACACAAGTGATACCTGCCAGGTCTTTCTCCGTTTTCGGAGTATAGTTCAAGGTAGTAGTAAATGAGAAGTTATTATGCTGCTGTCTGTAGAAAAGCGTCGAGGTTGGTTTCACTTCTTTTATGTTTACCGGGAACGGGGTGATTTGTAATCCTCCGTCCTTCAGAATTGAAATAAATTCTTCACGAGGACCTCTCAAACCAATCCAGCGGTAATCCAGTTGCGGAGATGTGAAGTTTTCGGTAAACGTAAAATTACCGTTAGGGAAATAGCCGTCTTTCCCGGTTTTATTTTCAACACCTGCAGGAGTCTTCAGCTTTGGCTCCATCGGGATAAGTCCGTTTTCAAAGACCGGGAATTCCCCCGACCAGTCTACCGGTAGGATAAATGTCTCCCGCCCGATATTCACTCTACCCTTTTCATTGGGGCGGATAGCCAGGAATACACCGTAGTACTTGCCATCAGGTCCCTCTACCAAATCAGCATGTCCCGCCCAATCTACCCTGTTCTTCCGGTTATGATCCAAATATCTCTGGCTCAAGATAGGATTGCTCGGAGCCGGAATAAAGGGACCTTTCGGGTTATCACTCACAAAGATAACTTCACTATGCCAGCCACCCGTACCACCTTCGGCACACATCAGATAGTAGCGTCCGTCTTTCTTATAGATATGGGGAGCCTCAATCCAGATAGGCTTTTTGGATAAATCCACGCCCCCGTTTACAATAACCTGATCCGTACCGGGAATCACCTGATCGTTCTCTACATCATACTCCCAGATCTTGATAACGCGGTGTCCGTTATAGAGTTCTTCGCTTTTCTTCGGCCCATCGTTATGAACCACGTATGCCTTACCATTGTCATCAAAGAAAATAGACGGGTCGATCCCATTAAATTTCAATCTAATAGGATCGCTCCATCCTTTGAAAGGATCTTTCGATTTTACTATGATATTTCCAAAATCACCGGCAAACTGGGTCGTAATCATATAGAAAGTATCATTATTGGGATTATACTTGATGGCCGGAGCATACACACCCGCACTAATACCCGTATCCTGTACTTTCAACTGTGAAGTACGGTCCAGTACATGGCCGATCTGCGTCCAGTTCACCAAATCTTTCGAGTGGAAAATAGGCACACCGGGAAACATGGCAAATGATGAACACACCAGAAAATAGTCATCCCCTTTCCGTGTTATGGAAGGATCGGGATAGCAACCCTGCAGAATAGGGTTATAAAACTCACCAGGCGACAGAGGATTCTCACTGTACACCAGATCATTGCCCTGATAGACCACCTGCGAGAATACCGGAGCACCCTTCACCTTTTTACCTTTAGCTCCCTGGCTAAATCCTGTTACTGAAAACATTGCCATACAAACTGACAACAAAATGATGCGCTTCCCCACAGAAAGCATCGATTTCATCTTTCTCATTTCTATATAAATTATCGATTTATAATTACGAATCGCTTTATTTCTTATCGCTGATACGGAAATAGTCAAAGTCCACATATCCTCCGGCTGCCTTTGTTGCATAGTTGAAAAGTCCGAAACGATACCCCATAAAATGTGGGAGGGTATAGGCCATTTTAAGCTGACTGCCTATTTTAATCCACTTCTTGCCATCCAGACTATAGTAGAAACTGGCTATATCTTTCAGATCCGTAAAGTCGCATTCAGCTTTCAGGAATATCACTGTCTGGTTCAGTGGCAGACTTTCCACCTCTTCCGGCTTATCAGTCTGCGCACTTACCATTACAATCTTCTTTACCCCATTTTCATACTTCACACCTACGAACCCATATTTTTTCTGAAGAAGTGCAAGACCTGCAAAATCTCCCTCTTTCATATTAGATACATCCACAGAAGTGGTTCCCGAACATACCGGACCAACCGTTCGCTGCGTCAATGTATTTCGTGCAGACAGGAAATCAGCATCCACCCGTCCGGTTTTAAGGCGCAGATACCCTTTTCGTTCACTAACCGACCAAAGGGAATTGTCCGGATTGTGATTCCACTGCCAAACCAATGGCAAAGCCGCCTCTTTCTTCTTGCGTGTAAACTCATCCGAAGCCACGATGCCCGGTATCAATCCCTTACTTACCGGAAGTTCCAACCTCTCCGGCACTTTCCCGTCTATACCAAGAACCGGCCAACCTTCTTCCCATTTCACCGGAACAAGATAAGGAATACGACCTACCGCACCATTATCACGGAAAAGATAAGCAAACCATCTGCCATCAGGCGTATCTATCAAACCTCCCTGGGCAACACCTTTATCCTGCAAGGCCACTCTGCCCTCCCAAGGCCCGTTTATATGATCGGCGCGATGAATAACCACCGTACGCATTCCACCTTTGGGCCAGGTGATGTTGAACAGGTAATACTTTCCATTCACCTTAAACAGCTGTGAGCCTTCGGCCGGCAAACCGACATTATCCCCTGACGGAGCACTGGCATTCTCTATAAAAATACGTTCGGTCCCTTCCTTGATGCCGGACAAATCGGGTTTCAACTCAGCTATCCGCAGTTTACCACCACCCCAGATTATATAAACGCGTCCATCATCATCAAAGAAAACAGTATGATCATGATAAGAGGGAGTAAACGTGATTGTTTTCCAAGGGCCTTTTTCTATATCTTCCGTAGCATATATATAGGTCTTCCCGGTAGTGCTGGAGAAGGTCGATACATAATACATATTATTATGATAGCGAATACAGCTTGCCCATGTTCCGCTTCCATAAGCATTTTTTCCATTATTCAGGTTCAGTGCATCCACATCAGCCAGAATATCATAGCAATAATTCACTAATTCCCAGTTCACAAGGTCTTTCGACTTCATAATGGGAACTCCCGGAGCCATGTGCATGGTCGTGCTACTCATATAGTAAGTATCTCCTACCCGAATCATCGACATATCGGGTACATCGGCATAAATCACCGGATTTCCGGCTGAGCTTCCCTGGCCCAGAGCTGTGCAACTATATATAATGGTTGCCAGCAAGAAAAGATAAAAACGTCTTTGCATACTATTTCTTTTTTGATATTTCTTTGCTTGTTTCTTTCGCAGGGAAATCTCCCCGCAGCAAATATACAGCATAGATATCAAAAGGCACCTACAATTATTTTACACAAACTTTCGTTGATATTACATCTTTCGCAGTAACATTTCATTTTCTTTCACTCATGTTACATCAAAGGGGTACAGAAGGTATTCAGGGGCAAATACGGGCTATGAAAAGAAGAAAAGCAGAAGGTAATTGTTTCACTACCTGAAATGAAAAGTTTCAAGGCATGAAACAAACAGTTTCTCGGCGTGAAACAAGTAGTTTCATTACTTGAAACAAACAGTTTCATTGCTTGGAACAAACAGTTCCATGCCGTGAAACAAATGATGAGTTCTAAAGGGCATTAATGTTGCTCCCAAAAATCAAGGTATTGCCGGGCTACTTTGATATGATCGTGATGTTTGGCTACGTATTCTACACTTTGCGCAGAAAGTTCCGGAATGCGTTCTTTATGAAGAACAACCTCTTCCAGTTTCCGGTAAATGTCCTGTTCCTCAGGCAAGACATTGATAATGGGGCGAAGCTCCGTTTCATTTAAGATTTCATAGTTTTCCGGTTCACCACCTCCCACAACGGTAACTCCTTTTGCCATGGCAAGCAGTGAGTTCATAGAGGGAGTATATGAATACAACTGGTCTAACTGCACATCCGCATCATCCATCAATTGCTGATAACGGGCATAAGGCACATCATGCACTTCGGTAATCTGGCAAAGATCGGGATATTTATGCTGTACTTCCCGTAGAACAGGCAGCATAACATCGGTACCTTTCACAGTATCTTTAAAGTTCTGGATACCAATAAAGAAGTTCAGTTTCTCCGGCACAGTGCGAATATGCGAAACGATTTCATGCAGATTGATCGGTAAAGGTACGAATGCTGTCTTCTCCGGGAAAAGAGGCTGATAAGCAACGTAATACTCCCACAGGCAAGCCATTATACCATTGCAACTTTCGGCAATAGTGCGGGTAGCACGAGCGGCTCCCCCATAATACCAATCCTGAAGAGTCATTTTATTGAAATCGGTATCACGATAGCAGTTACCGGTTTTAAAATCAGAGTAGCGATAAGTATCAGTCTCCATGCAGGCACGGATATAATAATAATCAGTTCCGAAAGCACCTAAAAAGACTTTGCCATTGAATCTGCGCAGATAGTGGTAAACAGGCAAAGTACGCTCACTACGCAAATGCAAGAAATAGGGGCTAATCAGTTGAACAACATCATAATTACGAAAACTTGGCAAATGGCGCAAAATACGTAAAAGACAAGAAATCCCATCGTATAAACTATTCGTAGGACGATCCAAAGCTATATCACGCGGATAATTTTTCCAGCCGCAGCCATCGGAAGCAACACAAACTTCATGTCCCAATGCCCGAAGCCCAGCAGCAAGGCTCCAATGTAATCCACTATATTCTCCAAGTAACAAGATTCTCATATAAACAAACGGGTATAAGCATTGACAACAGGATATACTAAACCATACTTCCAGGAATACCACTCATCAGACAAAGGTAACAACCCTTCCGCTTTTAAAATACTCATCCGATGATTTATCTCTCTGACACCACATTTATTGCGCCGCATCTGACGGATATAATCAATCGTAAGGAAATTCAGGCGCCGCCGTAAGGCCTTTACCTGCATGGGAATAATCTTCTCATCACTTTCAAGGGAACATAATAAGTTTCTTACCCTGGAAATCATTCCCTGGAAATCATTCAATCTCTTTAAACGTACTTGCAAAGCTCTTTCGTGAATAATAGAAGAGGAACTTCTAAAATAGGCATAAACCGGATAATCAGTAATGAGAGTAGTCGATGCCAAACAATATGCTTTTGCCACAAAATCTTCATCTTCATGAAAACACGACTCGGCAAATACCAATCCATGAATATTTAGAAAGCTACGACTAAAGAAATGCCTCCAGGCAGTACCCATAAAGTTATTCTTACTCATATATTCGGCGCCTGACCCATAAACCTCCCATTTATAGTTAAAAGATCGAGGTATAACACCAGCCCGATTAACCTCACACATCTGAAAAGAACAAATATCCGGCGTATATTTCAAGAGATAAGAAAAGCAATAGGATAGATTTTGGAAAAGATAATCATCCGCATCTACAAACATCAGATAGGTACCCGTTGCCTGACGGATGCCCTGATTACGTGCCCCACCTAATCCTTTTCCATTGTCATCCGCCACAATTATCTCATAGCTTCCCTCTTCCATCCCTTGCTGGCGAATGGAATAAAGACAACGTTGCAACAGCACCGGGTCTGCCGTACCGTAAAAGGGGATAACTATACTGATAAAAGGACTCATGCAGCAAATATACAGAAAATCCTCCCCCAGCCTTACAGCCGGAGAAGGATTTTCAAGAGAAAGACACTAAAAAAGTTATTCAATCGGTATTCCTTTATAGAAGTCCAATATCTTTGTACGGAACAGATATTCATATTTAGCCTGCAATTCATCAGATTGGGCCTTCATCAGATTCTGTTTCGCTTCGTTATACTCTACAGCGGTTGCTTTACCATTGTCGTACTTTTCACTCATCAACTTGAAAGACTCCGCACTGGCATTGGTAGCTGTACTGCTACTGGTGTATTTGCTCTCAGAAGCCAATGCATTGTACCATGCCTGCTGTATTTCCTTATAGAGCGTCTTCTTTACATCGTCCAACTGCAAAGAATAATTCTCCTGCTGCAAGCGGGCTGTACGTACACGATTGCGAGTGGCAAAACGGTTAAAGATAGGCACACTAAGACTGAGTCCTACGTACTTGCTAAAGTTATCCCGCATCTGCTGACTGAAATTACGATCGAGAGTAGAATAATAATTCGTACCGAGACTACCATTCAGATTCAATTTAGGATAAAAAGCACTCTGAGCAATACGAATACTGTGTTCACTACCTTCCAGACGATATTTTGCAGCCTGAACAGCAGCCTTACTTGTCAATGCTGTCTGATAAACCTCATCCGGCGGAGTAAGAGGAAGCAGGTCCAATCTTACCGCAGGAGCTGATAAAGAGAATCCTTCCGGAGTTTCCAACTCTATAAGCTGGCTAAGATCAAGCAAAGCAAGCTGGTAGTTATTATCTGCCTGAACAGCTTTCATCTCATCTTGTGCCACGCGAGCCTTAGCCTCAGCAACCTCGGCAGGAGATGCTTTACCCAGTTCGGCAAGACGTGCAATACGTGCCAACTGTTCTTTACTCAATGCCACCTGACTGATGGCTACCTGATATAGTTCCTGATCGAACAGCACCTGCAAATACGCAGAAGCTATATTAATGGAAATATCCTCCTTAGCCTTTTCCAAATCCGCAATAGCCGCTTTCAGATTCAATTTAGACAAAGCATACTGATTGGGAATTTCCAGACCGGAAAATAAGGGAACACTGGTAGACACAGACATACTGGTGCTGTTACTACTTGTATTGACATAAACCGTAGAATAATCACCAGTGGCTTCATTCTTTACAGCCGTCTGCGTACGTCCCCAGTTCCAGCTTTGCCCGGCACTACCATTCAGATTCGGCAGGCGTGCCCATTTAGCCGTGTTCACACTCACGGCACTCTGTTCCGCAGAGTTAGCAGTCCGGCGGATGCTAATATTATGTTCTATAGCGTAGTCGATGCACTGGCGCAGCGTCCAGCCCTCCTGGGCCTGTACTGAAACAGCCAAAATAGCCATGCATCCCATTATTAAGTTCTTCTTCATAATCTGTTATTATTGAATTATACAAGGTTACTCCAACGGTTTTTATTTATCCTTCTTCTCTGCACCACGCACTTTAGACTTACCGTCTACACCGTCTTTGATAACAATCTTGATACCGTCACTCATGCCAACTTTCACTTCTTTACGTTCAAACTTCTGGGCAGGCACGCTATCCGTCATCACATATACGAATGTGCTGTCTCCACTGAATTCGATTGTACTTTCAGGCAAAGTAAGTGCCTTTTGCGCACGTTCCAGTACGATTTCTGCATTAGCAGAATATCCCGAACGGATCATCACCGTATCCGGTACCTGGATAGCCGCTTTTATTTCAAACTGATTAGCACCATTCTCCTCTACCCCCTTTGGAGAAATATATTCCAATATAGCATCGAATGAAAGATTCTGCAAAGCACCGATTGTCAGCTTCACCGGCATTCCTTCATGCACACGTCCTACTTCCGTTTCGTCAATCTTACCTCTAAAGATGAGGTCGTTCATGTTAGCAACCGTAGCGATTGTAGTACCATCATTGAATGTATTACTCATAATCACCGAGTTACCGGCCTTTACAGGTACATCCAGAATCAAGCCGTCGATTGTAGAGCGGATCAGTGTACTTGAAAAAGAAGCACTGTTCTTTGTAATACCTTCCTTCACAATTTCCAGATTATCCTTAGCTGTTTGCAACTCCTCACGTGCCTGTTTCACACTAACCTCAGCTTTTTCATAGTCCTCACGGCTAACCAACTTGTCTTCAAACAGCTTCTCTACACGGGAGAAGTCTGTTTCACCCTGCTTCGCATTGAGTTCAGCCAAACGCACACGGCTCTCGGCAGAGTTCAGCGTACCCAGTTCGGGAATTACTTTCACTTTAGCAATCACTTCACCCTTACGTATCGTTTGTCCTGCTTCTTTATACAGCTCGTCAATGATACCCGATATCTGAGGCTTGATAAGGATCTCGTCTCTCGGTTCCACCTTTCCGGTTGCCACCGTTGTTTTCTCCAAGTCAGCTACCGCCGGAGTAATTGTCTCATAAACCGTAATCTTCGGTTTTGACTTCTGGTAAAGGAACACAAACGTGAAGATGAAAATGGCAGCTACAACTACCAACAATGCGATTTTCAGATACTTTTTCATACTATTATTATATTATTGTTTCTTTATTTCTATTTTTATATCCCGCCCACACCCCGCAGGCCCTTCCATTTTTAATTATTAATTTATAATTTATAATTATTATTCATCCCTGATAGCCTCGATAGGCTTGATCGCCATGGCACGATAAGCGGGAGCCAGCCCTGCAAGTACCCCCAGACCTATCAGCAACGCACATGTACCGATAGCCAATCCGAATGAAACCTGGTAATGCGTAGTTATATGTCCCGGATCATTGGCAGCAGCCTCCAATACTTGCAGCACCAATACGGCAAAAGAAATACCCGCCATACCTGCAATCGTGGTCAGCACCATACTCTCCGAAAGAATCTGTTGCAGAATATCCCGTGGACGTGCTCCAATAGCGCGTCGAATACCGATTTCCGTAGTACGTTCGCGCACCGTCACCATCATAATGTTCGATACGCCAATTGCTCCGGCAAATAAAGTACCCAGACCTACCATCCAGATCAAAATCCGGACACCTGTCATCAGATTATCTACCATAGAGAACATAGCCTCTGCATTCAGCATCATTACTGCCTGCTTATCATCCGGAGATATGTAGTGAGCCGCTTTCACAATGCGTTCCACCTTATCCTGAATATCCGTTACCTTGATACCCGGTTTCACCGTAAAACAAACCACATGAATCCGATTTCCCAGATTGTATGCCTGCTTCATAGTAGTATAAGGCAATGTAATAGCCTCTGAAGCTTGTCCCTGAATATTCATATTCCCCTCGGACGAACACATACCGACCACCTGATAATAAATACCATCTACCCGGATATACTTTCCACAGGGATCTTCTCCCGGACGAAACAAACTTTCATACACGCGTTTGCCAATCGTACAAACCTTACGTGCCTCCTTGATATCCACGTCATTGATGAAGCGTCCGTAAGCCATTTCCTGATGCTCTATATGCTCATATTCGGGATATAATCCCTTTACACTACATTCATATTTCTTATCTCCATGGATCGCAGTTCTTCCCCAGTAGGCTATAGAAGGAGTAATGACATCTATTTCATTCACTCCGGCACGCAAGCGTTCAATGTCAGAAAGCTCCAGATTCCACCAGCGTCCTTTACGGAAACCTTTATACGCTTCCCCCGTCTTCTGCGAAACCAGAAAAGCCGAGTTCGTGGCAAAGCCTTCGAATTGGGAACTCATAGCCTGTTGCATCCCCTGGCCACCACCAATGAGTGCCACCAGCATAAAGATGCCCCAGAATACACCGAATGCCGTCAGCAAGCTTCGCGTCTTGTTTCTTGTAATCGTGATGAGGATTTCCTCACAAGAGTCTATATCTATTCTCATGTTAATAGTGATTAATGTTTAGTGATTAGTGATTCATACTTTATATTCATCGTTAGCCACTAATCCGCTCTCAATGCTTCTATCGGACTGATGCTTACCGCCTTCCTTGCAGGGAAGAATCCTGCCAGCGTACCCGCAATAATCAAGGTAAGCGTGGCCTGAATGGCAACACTTAAGTCTACAGTCGGATTCGAGAACATGGTTTGCTGGAACATTCCCGCATCCATAGTCTGGTTACCGAAGGCCGAGTTCATCCATTCCGTGACGGCAATGCCGGCCACCATACCTATATATCCAAATAAAGTAGTAATAGTAACACTCTCCACAATAATCAGCCAAAGAATAGAAAACGGCTTCGCTCCAAGAGCCTTACGAATACCGAATTCACGAGTACGTTCTTTCACTGTAATCAACATGATGTTCGAAACACCTACAATACCGCTCAGCAAAGTAAAGATACCAATTACCCAGATAGCCGTACGCAACATTCCCATTGCATTCTGTGTACGCATATAATCCGTGAAGCGGTTCCATATCCAGATAGCACTGTTGTCCTGAGGATCAAAACGACGACTGGCACCAATTACCCTACGATAGTTCGCCTCAAAAATTTCATTGCTCTCTATCGTTTCCAGATTCTTAGTCGTAAAGATGATATTATTCAGCTGTTCGCCTTTATTATAGATGGTCTGCAAAGTAGAGAAAGGGATATAAGCCTCGCTGGCTTCACGGTCTCCCTGGTCATTATAGATACCAACGACCTGATAAGCCACTCCACTTGCATTCACAAACTGCCCGATAGGCTCAGTATGAGTCTTGCCAAATAAAATCTCAGCAGTTTTCTTATGTATAACCATAACTTTCCGGCGCTCCTTCAAGTCATTCTGGTTGATAAAACGTCCGTCCGCAGTCTTCACTGTCTCTACCTCCGTATAATTAGGATGCACTCCTAAAAGGGAGATATTGACATACTCCTGCCCAAAGCTGACATTTACACTACTCTGCCGTACGGTAGCACCGGCACTGATTACATAATCCGGGAAATACTTTTCGGTAGCTTCCAGATCATTATTTTCCAAACGGACACGACGCCCCTCCTTCAATCCCGCATAAGGCTTGGAAGTCCATCCCGGAAAAATGCGGATAGAGTTCAATGCACGTTCCGAGGAAGATTGGTCGAAAGCATGGATGATACCATTTCCGGCACCCAGCAACACGATAAGCATAAATATGCCCCATGCCACGGCAAATCCTGTGAGGAACGTACGCAATTTGTTCCGCTTGATGGTTCCGTATATTTCTTGCCAAATATCAAACATATATTCATTTACTATTTGACAATTTACAATTTACAATTTGCCTTCCGGAATGTTGGCGAGGCCTCAATTGTACGTTGTAAATTGTACATTGTACATTCTTTTATTTCATAAATCCGTCTTTTCCGAATGGAGAAGCATCATGATTATGATTTTCTTCAATACTGCCGATAATACCATCCTTAATATGAATAATCTTATCCGTCTGATTGGCTACACCGCTTTCATGCGTAACCACCACAATAGTCATACCTGTCTTGTGCAAATCTTTAAGAATCTGCATAACTTCCACGGAAGTCTTACTATCAAGGGCACCGGTAGGTTCGTCAGCCAGGATAATCTGCGGCTGAGTGATAAGAGCACGGGCAATGGCAACACGCTGTTTCTGTCCACCGGACATTTCGTTCGGCATGTGATGCGCCCAATCTTTCAACCCCAGGCGATCCAGATATTCCAGTGCCAAAGCATTGCGCTTGCGACGGCTCACTCCCTGATAGAAAAGGGGTAGCGCCACATTCTCCACTGCATTTTTAAAAGAAATCAAGTTAAAAGACTGGAAGATGAACCCAATCATACGATTCCGGTATTCAGCCGCCTTGGTCTCACTGAGATTTTTGATCAGCGTACCATTCAGATAATACTCACCGGTATCATAATTATCCAGAATACCTAATATATTCAGTAAAGTGGATTTACCGGAACCCGAAGCTCCCATAATGGAAACGAACTCCCCCCGTTTAATCTCGAGGTTGATGCCTTTGAGCACATGTAGGGGTGCCCCGTTGTTGTAGGTCTTGTTAATGTCTTTCAGCTGTATCACGGATCTCTCTGTTTTAGTCTGTTTCTTATTAATTTTCACTATTAGACGCAGCAATGTTACGAAAAGTTGCAAATGGGGTGAACTTTTTTTCAAAAAGATTTTGAAGTATCATTTTTCTTTGTGTAATTTGTAACCATAAAACTAATTAACTAACCCTTTAAACAAAACATTAATATCATGAATTCAAGCATGGAAAAACCCTACGTAGTAGGTATTGACATAGGCGGAACAAACACCGTCTTTGGCATTGTGGATGCACGCGGAACTATTATTGCAAGCGGTTCCATCAAAACCGGCGCTCACGAACAGGTAGATAATTATGTAGACGAAGTCTGCAAAAATCTGTTGCCTTTGATTATTGCCAACGGTGGCGTAGACAAAATTAAAGGTATCGGTATTGGTGCTCCCAACGGTAACTACTACAGCGGTACTATTGAATTTGCCCCTAACTTGCCCTGGAAAGGTGTAATTCCTTTGGCAGCCATGTTTGAGGAACGTCTGGGTATCCCGACTGCATTGACCAACGATGCCAACGCCGCAGCTATCGGTGAAATGACTTACGGTGCTGCACGTGGTATGAAAGATTTCATCATGATCACTCTGGGTACAGGTGTAGGTAGCGGTATCGTTATCAACGGACAGATGGTTTATGGTCACGATGGTTTTGCCGGAGAATTAGGCCACGTCATCATACGTCGCGAGAATGGTCGTCTCTGCGGATGCGGACGTCACGGCTGTCTGGAAACTTACTGTTCGGCTACCGGTGTAGCTCGTACAGCCCGTGAATTCCTGACTGCACGTACTGAGCCAAGTTTGCTTCGTTCTATTCCTGCTGAAAGTATCACGTCTAAGGATGTATACGATGCAGCCGTTCAAGGTGACAAACTTGCACAAGATATCTTTAACTTTACAGGTAATATTCTGGGTGAAGCTATAGCAGATGCTATTGCATTCTCCAGCCCCGAAGCTATCATCCTGTTTGGTGGATTGGCTAAATCCGGAGATTATATCTTCAAACCTATCCAGAAAGCTATCGATGACAATGTGCTGAATATCTATAAAGGTAAAGCCAAGCTGTTGATGTCTGAATTGAAAGATTCTGATGCTGCTGTATTAGGTGCCAGTGCATTGGGCTGGGAACTAAGAGACTTGAAGTAAAAATAGTCCATCATAATTTTAAGTAGAATCCTCCTTTTGCCGGTAAAACGGGAAAGGAGGATTTGTTATTTCACAAAACTCCAAAAGCTTTCAGGTGTAATTATTTCATAAACTGAGTTTGGGTAGCTTTCCGTAAATACTTTAGGTTGTTTACTTTTAGCCTTAGTATTCCACTTAAACTCGAATGTTTTTAATATTCCATCCTGCTCTTCAATAAGGTCTATTTCTTTCTGGTCGTGCGTACGCCAAAAATAAAGTTGCGCGAAACTTCCCGAATAGGCATTATATTTCACTCGCTCGCTAACCATCAAATTTTCCCATAATGCACCGACATCCGTTCTCAGTTCCAAAGGAGCAAAATTAGAAATCACAGCATTTCTGATTCCATTATCATAAAAATATATTTTCTTTCCTTTTTTTATTTCATTCCTCAGATTTCGACTGAAAGACTCCAGCCTGAATACAACAAAGCATTTTTCCAGAAGACATATATAGTTTTCAACGGTCTCTTTATCTATTCCCAACAGATTACTTAGTTCATTGTAAGAGACTTCACTTCCTAACTGTAAAGCCAAAGCTCTAACAAGTTTTTGAATAACATCAGGCTTTTTCAAACCCTTATAAGAAAACAAATCTTTATACAGATAATTGTTAGTAAGAGACATCAATGTTCTTTTGGCATCCGCCGGCTCCGTTACCACTTCGGGGTATAAGCCATAAATCAATCTATTCTCTAACAATCGTTTTTCCTCTCGCTCTGAAGTATCAGCAGCCAACTCGGCCAAGGAGAAAGGATAAAGGTTATATTCTATCAAACGCCCGGTGGCTGGTTCATTGATTTCATTTGCCATGTCAAACGAAGAAGAGCCAGTGACAACAATCTGTGTATCTAACTTTAGATCACCTATCATTTTCAAAGTCAATCCGATGTTTTTTACTCGCTGCGCTTCATCAATAAAAGCCATATCATAAGACGAGAATAAATATTTCAATTCAGTTGACGTACGCTCTTCAAGTGATAGTCTATCATCAATATTATCACAATTCAGTAATAGCACCTTTTCTTTATCAGATTTTAATGACAACAAAAGGGTTGTTTTACCAACCTGTCTTGCCCCTAACAATACAATTACTTTCTTGCGTTTGAAATCAGCAAGAATTGATTTCTGAATTTCCCGTTTAAACATAGCCACTTTTTTCTACAAAGATATAAATTTTCGATTGCAACCGAAAAATTCACCTTATTTTTTCGGTTACAATCGAAAAAACAGTAATTATATCAGCATTGCCGTACATACCGGTCCAAACTATCCTTACCCGACAAACCGATTTTATTCTTAATGCGCTGCTTCGTCTTCAATACCGACTTAGGAGTAATATTAAAAAGAGCAGCAATCGCTTTATTGCACAGCGAAAGAAAGAGAAACAATCCTGTTTATGCATAGGAGCTATATCGGTGAAAAGCCATTTTAGGCTTGAATGCTTACTAGCTCTCCTTTAGCATTATGATAAAAGGGCGTGTCCACCCTCATAAAAATCTACATCCAAACCACCTCTCCGTTTTTATATAAAAATATTCGTTCCTGAATCTTTTCATCTTTCTTCGTCCTCTGCACTAATCTAAACAATGCATCTCCCGGGACATTTTTAAAGATCAGATCCGTTCCACTCCCATTTTGTTTTTCAAATAACTCCCACTTGCTATTTTTCCAATAAAATAATTCATACTCGCTGTTTCCAAATATCTGCGACATGACATAAGGTGCCACAACAATATGCCTCACTTCATACTCCTTACCCAAATCAACATCCACATATTTCGCTTTTGATTTACCACGATAACAAGTTGAAGTAAAACCATCAAAAAGCACATCAACCTCCTCATTTTCGGACAAAGATTGTAAATGAGATACAACTTTAATATTCTTTATTTTACCCTGTGCGTCATAAAAAGCCAGTTCTCCTAAAGCGATACTATCCGAAGGCAGACTGATTCTTACAAATCGACTGGCTGTTTTCATGTTTGTTCTATAAATAGTACGTCTGACCGGTAATATACCGGAAATCATACATAATGTATCTGCCGCTCCATCCTTATTCAAACTCACAAAACTGGCACCATCCATGCATTTCAAATATCTCCGATTTCTAAAAGACTGTATCACAACATTTCTTGTCACTAAACTGTCTTCCCGCACTCCCATTCCATCCAACACCTGTATACTGCCATCTTCCTTCAACAACAATGGAGGAGCTGCCGGTAATAAGTTTCCCCTTTTATAATAGGCCGGCAGATATACTATATTCCTTCCCATATTCCGGAATAGCACTTTACCGTCTACTATCTCCCCAAACTGTACAGGTATCCAACCTTCAACATTGAATACACACAGATAAACATATTTTGTATTCACCGGAGTATCTTCGGTTAAAAGTACCTTCACATCGGTTGTCTCAAAATAATCAGAGGAGACATCCTTCTTCTTAAAATTACGGAATAATGGAGGAATATTCTCCATTTCCATATCCTTACCCAACAATGAGCTCTCTAAATGAGTGGAATAAGTTTTTCTATATACCTTTGGAACACGAAACTCACCTTGTCCGTTGGAATCATACATTCCTGTATTACTGTATAATCTGTTATAGTGTTCCCATTTATTATGCCCCCAGAATGGATCAAAAGCATAATGTTTATCATCTACTACCAACACATTCCAAGAATGAGAACCATTCTGGCTTCCCCATGCCGGAACAAAATCCACTGCAACTGGCATACCAAGAGCCGAAAGCAATAAAGAATTAAAAACTCCCCGCTCTGTACAGCTTCCACCTCCCATCTGCACCAAAGCCTCAGCACTCAAAGCCGGGATGCCCGAACCATTGAAAGTAGTAAAATCAATATTCCTATAAAAGGCCAATACAGAATCCACTTCATTAGTCAGTTGTTTTGTTTTATCTTGAAAATATTGGTGTTTATATAATTGATAAAACCGTGAGCGAGAATCATCCAATACAAAACTATTTCCACGATAGAAAGGTAAGATGTACTCACAGAAGTACTCAAATGAACATTTTCCTGTAAATGCATTCCCTTTCCATGATTTGAATGCCTGATCAATTTCAACTATCATCTGATCAGCAGTTATCACCTTCTGCAGGGGAGCATAATCCACGGCTGCAGATGTCTTACCAGCCTGAAATACATCCCATAAACTATCTATCAGTGCTATCCATTGGCTTCTATTGGTAGACTTATACTCATCCCTGATTGAATCACATCTCTGATAAAACGACTTATATGTTTCCACGGATGCTAAGGTCGGCATAGAGTGTCCCACCATATTCTGAATAAGAAACTCTGCGGCTTTCAATTTAGAATCATCGTCTTGATAATGTAGCAAGACTTTCTCAAGTTCATCCCGATTCTCGCCCGCAAGAGATAAAACTTCCTCCACACTTTTACTATATTTATTACATGAAGCACAAAAGCACAGTAAAGCCACAAAAAAAAATACCATCAAACATTTCTTCATCATAATCACCAAAGACATTTATATTAGTGACAATCAGCACTGTTGTATATACTTATCTAAACTGTCCGCAGCTGACAAGGCCAATTTATTTTTTATACGCTGCTTTGCTTTCAACACAGACCGGGGAGCTATGTTGAAGAGAAGAGCGATTGTCTTATTATCCAAGCGGGCACGTAGCAGATAACACAACCTCAACTCCTGTGCACTCAAATAAAATGACATCAATTGATCTAACAGACACCCCCCATAAAACAAATCTATAACGATAAACAGATTACTCCATTCAGCCTCATCTCTGACTATTCCATAGGCAGTTTTTTGATGAAGACACAGTAACTGCCCCATTGCCACTATTAAAGAAGAAGAACATCCTGCTAATGCCGAAGCTTTCTGATAATCCTTCAATTGTTTTGTCAACTGTTTATTACGATACAGCAGACAAGCACTCCAACTATCCTTATATGTATCCATATTCACTATATTATATAATATTTACTTATCACTCTTCGTATCATCCCAGTTATTTCCTATATTTACCATTTCACTCCTCATTTCCCTAATCGCGGTAGAATAGACTTTCGGTTCCTTAGTCAATACAATTCGCTGCATCTTCTCAAATTTTTCCCAATTCCGGTATTCCGGCTCCGCATAGAGTTTTGCCAGCAGATAGTAGGGATAAATCCGACCCGGCAAACGATGAACTGATGCCAAATAATAAGTTTCAGCTTTCTCATAGTATTGCATTTCCTGATAATTCTTACCTATTATATTAAGTATCATTGGGTCAGTACTATATAAAAGAGCCCGATTCAGAAATAAATTAGATTGATCATAACGACCGGACTTATGCAAACTATGCCCATATTCAAATAAGAATTCCCCCTTCTTTCCCAACAGTGGATAGAGTTTATAATAAGCTTCATTGGCAGCTGTATAACTTCCCAAATGATAAAGCATTCTCGCATTCACCCAATCCCGGCAGGCATTTTCCTCCCTTTGCCATTTATCGTCAAGTCCCACCATCCATATCAGTGCACAAGTGCCACAAATAAGAAATTTTCCTGCCACATCTCCAGTTCCACAAGCAAACAACAGACATATACCAGTTACCACAAAAACCGGGGAAGTCATGGGATAAGAAGAAAAAGAGAAAACAAGCAAAGATATGAGTGCTCCGCAGATTTCATAACGCCCCCATTTCATCCCTAACCACAGGCAGCCTCCAATAGTCACCAGCAACATTACACAAAGCATAATTCCTGCTGTTAACGCCAGTTCCAGATATTCATTGAAAGCATATTCCGGACTTCCGGCCACACGTTCTTCCCAAGTAGCATAGCCTCCGCTACCAAAATAATTTTCTTGTGCTTCACTATAGGCATAAGCGAATCCTTCACGACATCCCCATGGATGATCTACAATAGCTTTACATGTAATTTTCCACATAAACAGACGCCCCATAGCAGAGTCTGGCTTCAAAAAGAAAATACCTGCACCTCCCAATATCAAAACAAAAAATCCGGCTACTCCCCATGTAAGGTAACGCTTCCTATACCTCCGCCATAAAATACCCCATTTACGTCTGTCACGATGCATATATGCTACCCATGCACAGCTTATTGCAGCAGCAACCCAGGCCGAACGGCTCATAGTGGCTGGCAGCACACATAAAATAAGAATACCGGCAAGTCCTGCCATCACTTTTCCTATTTTATGGAAAGTATCTGTACTCTTCCGCTCACAAGCACGTAAATACAAATGTAGGCAGACAGGTAATATCATTGCTAAATATCCCCCATACGGACCGGGATTGAAGAAAGAGCCTGTAAGTGCGTACCGTAAATGCCCGGAAGCAGAAAATCCATACAATTGTCGCAATCCCCAAACAGACTCAATAATCCCTAATAATACCAGACTCCATGCCATATGAATAAAGAAATACCGGAAACACAAAACATCTGTCCAGGAAGCCTTTCCCAAAAACTGTATCAGGCAGGAAACAGCGATACATCCAGTCGAAAACAGAACAGCTTTCCCAAACCATACCCATTGCCCGATGGTTTCTCCTGCAGGCAGTTCAGGAGTTACTGCACATGCCATACTCAGCAAGGAGCAAACAGCCATAAACTGTAACGAAACGACTGTTGCCTTTCTTATTTTATGAGTCCATCCTATCATCATTCTATCTTTTTGAATATCCTATTCCATCTCACTCTATCAGTTCTTTTATCTACCGACTTCCATATTCTGACAGCCTTTCCAACAATAAAAGGTTCAGGCAATAACCCCCAATAACGAGAATCCTGAGAATTTATAGCCAAGTCTCCTGCTACAAAATAATAATCCTGCTGAAAAGAATACTTCCGTATCACACTATCACCTAACAATACGGTATCACCTTTCAGAGTAAGATGTTTCTTTTGTTCCCATTCTATTGCATTCCGGTAAAGAATCTTATTCAATGGAGTCATTAATACTTCTGTACCTTTAGCAGGAATAAAAAACGGTCCAAATTCCACTATATTCCAATTTACAACATCATTAAATGGATAAGCATTAAAACATATTCCCCGTTCACGAGCAGAGAGATCATCAACTATCCCATTTAGCTGCAAACGCAGACAATCTTGCTGCCCGATATTCCCCAGCACCCCATCATAATCACGTACATAATAACGTGTATCTCTTATTTCAAATGTATCACCCGGTAAAGCAACACAACGCTTCACATAGTATTTCATTACATCCAACCCTATGCTATCCCAACGCCCCGGATATGGAAAATTAAAGACCAATACATCATTCCGTTTTACTTTCCCCAAACCCGGGAGGCGGGATATCTTCACCTCTTTTCCATCCAAAGCATCCCACACATTGAAGATACGTCCTCCCATTACCCACTTGTTTACCAGGATACAATCTTCCGGCAACAGAGCAGGTTCCATAGAGTCTGTAGGAACTTTAAAAGTAGCAAAGGTTGTAACTCCCAGCAATAAATAGAGCACAAAGAGTATACAAACAATTATGGTCAACCTGAACACCCTATCTATGAAGAATGAAAGCCCGTAGTACTTCTTTTTCATCTGCAATGCCTTTATTGTTTCTATTTATTTTAGCCTATAATTAAATTCCTGTTTTCCTTCTCTCCAACGAAACACCTGTTCTTCTACCCCTTTTGTCCGATCGTGCAACCAAAGCAAAGCTCCGGCAGGCACATCATCATATTCCAGATAATCATGCTCTGCAACTTTCACTCCTAATGAAACCCAACCCTCTGCTCCACATTGATACAATAGTTCATAACAGTCACCCGGGCTAACGTAATTGTCGTCATTACGCGGCACATAGATAATTCCTCCAATTTGTGTTGGAGTTTTCAAATCAAGCATACAAGGGACATTTTCTTTTCCTGATTCATAACGTGTCAAATTTTTCCCATCAAAAGCTTTCTCTATCGAATATTCCTTTAGATTAGACACAGGCGGAGCACATGCTTCTACCCAACACTCCAACTTTCGACTGTAATTATTATCTGCATAAATTGTTATTTCTGCCATATTCAACCGTTTTCCCCCAGGTGGGCATACCCACATGTAACGATATTTCTGCATTGCAGAAGCCAATAAACGACATTCCCGATTATAAGTACTGTCACAAACAGAAACTGCCAGCAAATCTGCACTTTTAAGATCAGGAGTGTTATTTCCAAAGAAGCGCACGCCATCCATTTCCCGCATTTGTTTTACCCAGTATTGCGTCAACGGATGTTTCCTTCTTAATCGAATACTTTCCCGCTGCATCGTATCCGGTACAAAAGAAAACACCGTACCGTCTATTTGAGGCATGAAAGGGTACCCACTCTCTTTCCAGCCTGTTGCAGTCCGCACCAACGGTTGGTAAATCTGTCCTATTTCTATATTTTCCACCCAAACCTCTTCTCTACGCCGTTTATACTCACCGATAGGTACCCAGCCATTCATAGAAAAAACACCAACCAATCCCACTCCAACATCACTTTGAATTCCCGAAACCCGCACCTCATTGGCAGGATAATACTCTGTAGTTACATCTTTAAGCAAATATCCAAAAATAGAAGGTTGCTCTTGTGATACAGAAAAGGCACGATAAACCTTCCCTTTACAGCGATGATTCACCCACTCACGCGTCACCCCTGTTCTCTGCAGCTCAGTAGGAATAAAATGCCCGGTCGTATCACGGAATACATTCCAGCTATGGGCTAAAAAAGTATCCGGCGAATAAATATAGCGATCTACAGCTACCGGTATGCCCAATGCCCTTAACAGATAGACCAAAAAATCCGTCTCTTCCCGACATGTCCCGATGCAATGCTCCAGAATAAAAACTCCCCCGGCATGTGGAAAACTAAAATCATTATTATAACAGAAGTTCATATTACGCTGCAAATAAGATTGTAAACTATCCACAGCAACCACAATATCTGTCCCCTGATAAAGAGAGTCCAGCACCGGCTGAAAACGCTCCCGATATACACGCCGCCAACGATCAGGAATCTCGTTACCCACCCAATAAGGAAGCAAGTAATTACAAAAATCTTCAAATGGACAATATTTATCCCAGCCACGTTGTTGCCAAGCTTCAAAGGCTAAATCTATATTTTCTATCAGGTAATCCGCTGTTATCACCTGCGCATCATACACCTTTTCCGAGTCTACATAAGAAAAGATACGCCATTTATCCCGTCGCCTACGTTCCATAAAACCTTGTTGACGGCTGGTTTCAATCAAAGCCTGCCGCACACTGTCTATTCCAGCCCCCCGATAAGAATGACGGTCTTTCATGTGAATAAGAAGGAATCTGGCAGCTTCCAATTTCAAAGAATCATCCCGATAGTGCAACAATACTTTTTCTAACTCCGTACGATTGTCTCCGGCAAAAATCAATGTTTCCTCCAGACAACGTTCCTTGTCAGAAGCACAACTTCCCAGATACACACATAAGAAGAGAAAAAGATATAAGTTACTTTTCATGTTCATTCTGCATTTCCCATTATCTTTAAAAGCAAAGGAGAAACTTTTGCATTGCAATACACAGTTATTGTTTTATTGAAATGCTCAGGATGTTCTGCCTTATAACTCACATGAAGATCAACAGAACCACCCGGACGTACAGGCTCTTTATCATATTCTACCTTCGTGCAACCGCAAGATGTTGCAACTGCGTCAATCACCAATGTATTATCACCGGTATTTTTCAATACACTATCCTTTCCCAAAAGAATTTTCATATAAAGTTCCTTTATTTTTCCATTCCTGAATTAACTGAATGATATTATTCTTTTTACTTTCTTTGCAAGAAAAGAAACAAAACAATATCAATAATAAATAGAAATGTTTCATGATATGACTAAAAGTTACTGTTTAAATCTATAAATGACAGTCTCATCAACATCAGAAGCATATCCGACAAGACACCCTTCGGTATCGATATTGATAAAATCAACTGTTTTCTCCAATGTATACTTTACTCGGCACTCTCCATGGCAATCATAGACCTCAACAATATTACCAAAATCCTCTCCATTTCTCGATTTTAAACAATAGAATAAACCCTCATAAGAAGCAACAGCGACATAATAATGAAGCAAATCATTATAACTTTCAAGTTCAGATTGATCCTTATCACTACCCCAAACAACCATAGGCTTTATTTTATCATTAACAATAGAATATAACTCTATTCTATCCATATATTTATAAGCAGCAATAAAGGTTGAATCAGATATGCATTGAACAAAATCAAAAGGAGTATACGACTCTTCTGCCTTTCGAACAGGATTCTTGTACGAATCTAATATTTCATTTTTACCCAAATCGGCTATTTCCCATGATGAGGATTCATACTCATCTATTTTCATTAAGTATTTATCGCCTTCTATTTGAGTAATAAACGTAAAAAGTTTGCATACACCATCTTCACCATTATATAAAGGAAGCTTTTTAGAAATCCATAATGAGTCCTCTCCTATCGTCAATTGCACAAGCTTTCTACTCATCAAATCATACAATAAGACATCCTCTGATACAGCATCCCCACTAAATGCACTAACAAACTCATCAGGGCCTTGCCCAATTTTTCCATAACCATATAGTTTTCGGCAATTCGGATAGGAGTAAACCGACAAAAAATTATCCGTTGCTTTATAGGTTATAAAACTGATATTATTAGCATTAATCTTCCATCCCTGTAAAGAATAGGTATCTTCTATTTTCATAGAATCCAATACCTGCAATTCAATCACAGTATCAAAATTTCTTTCCTTCTGTTGAAAACCAACATATTGCCCTTTTGTTGTGCAACCAAAAAGAAAAATAAATAACAATAGATATAAAGTACTTATCTTCATAGAATTCCCTTCTTCAATAGAGGAATAGATATCTTATATCATCTATTCCTCTAACATACAACCTATTAATCATTGACAATTATCCGCTTTCTTGTCTGGAGCATTAGGAACTGCAACCATACAACAATCATACACACGGCCAGAATTAGACGTAATTACAGTTTATTTCATTAATCTCAAGGAACACTGTAGATATATATAACATCCTCCCTATCTTGACATACAGCATATAATTTACCATCTGTAGAAGATTTTACCAGACAATTCACAGGCTTATCTAATAAATAATGGGCTTTCGGAGCACCTTCCCAATCCCAAATTTCCAAAACTTTCCCTTCTTCTTTATCTGTTAAAACATAGATATAATTCTCATCCGCATAAGGGTAGGAAGAATAATATATAGTTTTTTCTTCTGATGTATCCTTTTGCGACGATTCAAGCATGGTCTCTTTCAAAAGTTCTCCCTTAGAATTATAAATTCTACAAAGTTTTATATAAGCATAAAATGCTGCAAATTTATCACCTTGAGGATTGGCAATCGTTAACTTATTATAGACAAAACAATTCAAGTCATCTTCCTTTTTTTCTAATAAACCTTCCGGATAATTGCCAAAATAGTGTACCACTCCATCTTTGTCAAGCAAAGCATACTCACATTCCTCCTTATCAGAAACAAAGCAATAACTATCATTCTTTAAAAAAAGGAAACGATTCAGTCCTCTTTGATCTACCTCCAACTGTTTAGCAGAAACCACTTTAAAACTGCCTATCGAATCTACAGCCACTTCTTTCACCTTATTCGATGCTATTTCAAATGTTTTAAAGCCAGATGACATTTCTTGAAATGTCCTATCAAGCATCAAGAAATCATCAGGTCCTTCTCCTCTACTGCCAGCCCTAAACAAGTAACTACATTCCGGCAATTTCCAAAAAGAGAACATAGTATCGCTTCTCTGTTGATATGCCACCAACATATTATTTGTAATAAACAATCGGGTCACAGACAATAAAATCGGAGGAGTAGAAATACTATCTGCTTTCAATTCTTTTAGTGGGGGAAACTGTTCTGCCAGTTTCCCCTTAGACGTACATCCCTCCAATAGAAAAAAAAGAATAAGGAGAGATGTGAAAAGTATATAAATTTGCTTCATCATTAACAATGCGCCTTAACGCTTCCTTCTAATAACCAATAAGGTTCACACTCACTACAAATCCAAGCCCAAAAAGCCAATGAGCCAAAGCTTCCACATTAGCTAACATCAAATCCGACATAGTGTCTACTTTCTGATTAGCATAGACACCATAACCTGCAATTGCCGCAAAAGCTGCAACAAAAGCTATTTTCACAAACTTCTTCATTTCTATATTGTTTCAAAGTAAAAATCTATTCAATTAACGATATCAAGTACACTTATGCACAGTCAAATTTAAGATATAAATATCTTATTAGAGTACATTTCATGCTGCACTATCGTAACAGCAGAAATCAGTATCTGTTTTTCATTAAAAATTTGTATCTTCGCCAAGCTTCTAAATTTTAGGGGTTACGGAAGAAGTATAAGCAGCTTTTCATGTTCATTCTGCATTTCCCATTATCCTTAAAAGTAAAGGAGAAACTTTTGCATTGCAATACACAGTTATTGTTTTATTGAAATGCTCGGGATGCTCTGCTTTATAACTCACATGAAGATCAACAGAACCACCCGGACGTACAGGCTCTTTATCATATTCTACCTTCGTGCAACCACAAGATGTAGCAACTGCGTCAATCACCAATGTATTATCACCGGTATTTTTCAATGTGAAAACTACTTTTTGTTCTTTTTTCCAGCCAAAATTACCTAAGGATAAGAATGTACTGTCAATGCCAACTTCTGTCACTAAACCCGTATCTTCATTCATCTGTGTAAGTTCTTCTCCCTGAATAATCTTTAAATATAAATCTTTAACTTTTGAATTATGAATAGGATTTCCAATTGCTATAATCTTATTATCTCTATCTAACAAAAAAGTCTGGTACTCCATTTTAGAAGGAAACTGATTCAATATATTCAACGAATCTTTTTCATCAATGCAAACTGGATAAACAAACTTTTCAGTTCTTAACACACTATATACCTCCCGATTCTTTTTTGGAGCAAAATAATATAAGAACTTAACTGAATCACCTTTTATAGAATCAACCACATTCATAAATTTCTTCCAGTCCGATAACTGCAATTTACAACTGGTACATCCTATGGTATCAACATACGTCACAATTTTGTATTCACCCCCCACATAAAAAGCCACAGTATCCTTCCCCTGTACTGTAAAGATGGAAGTTGCAGGAAATTTAACTTCACGATTTATCCATTTCTCTAACAGATTTTCAAGCTCATTTTGTCTAACATCCATACAAGACAGCACAGACAAACTTAATATCATAATAACAAAATATTTCATCATTATTCTTTCAACATTAATTTTTCTATTTTTACTCTATAAGCCCATCTAGATTTAAATAAGCAAATTGTATTTCATCATTTAATACCATTATTAATCGATTTAGCTCCTGATCATAACAAAAATTACAAATTTTACGACCTATATTCAGCGTTTTAATATAATTTCCATCGAAGTCATAAACTTGAAAACAATTAGGAAATCCCTCGTCATCCCAATTACGTCCTCCTGCATAAGCCGCAACAATTCTGTCTTTACAAATCACTACAGCATCATAATAAACCATATCATTGCTCGTCTTGTCATCCCAATAAGGACCATAAATATTGTATTTCAAATTTCCGTCAAGGTCATAAATCGTCATCAAGTCATGATGAGCATAGCAATCAACTATTAAATTATGTTTTAGAGAAACTGCAAACTGACTACGCTTACGTTCTATTTTTGGATGCCCTTCAACTAATAATTCCATGTCTCCTGTCAACATATTCCACTTCACCAAAGATTGTTGAAAATATTTGCTTTCTCCGACCACTATGGAACGTGCAATGCAGAAAGTGTCATTCACATAAACAAATCTATCTGGAAATTGCAATTCTTTCATATCTCCTTTCAATTCAGGTCGGTAAAAAGGATTTTTCAATATACTGTCCACATTATAACTTAATATTTTCAATTTTCCATAATCAGGTACAAAAAAACGGTGATGCTCTTCATTAGGTACAATTACTCCCATATTCGTGATTTCATTAGGTCCCTCCCCTACATCTCCAACACCCATCAAATAAGAGAAATTATTCTTGTCAAAGACATAAATTAGCTTTTCTTCGGATTGAGAATCACTTATTAACAGATAATCATTTACGATAAAGGGTCGCGCCCAGCCTCCTATTAGAGGAGTATCTATAACGATCTCTTTCACCAGTTCCTTTACATCAATGATATTGGCAGAATGATCCTGTTTTTTTTCTATATTAGAGTTTTTAAAGCAACTACTCATAAAGAAAACAAACAGAACAAAATAGATAATATGTTTCATTAGAACAGATTTTTAGTATTATTTTAAGCTTCAACAGGACAGAAATCACAGCCTATAACAAGCTGATTTCTGTCCTTATCATATTACTATAGCAAACGACCAAAATGCCTATTGGAATATCCTAAGCACATTTTAGCAGCTATAAATATCAACTCCATTTCACTTCTCTTTTATTTGGATATGTTTTGTAACAATAGCATCCGGTAGTCCCACTAGTACATCCATTAGGACATCTAGGATCTACATGATATTCATTGTCAGCTAATGCTTCCACATTAGCCAGCATCAAATCCGACATAGTGTCTACTTTCTGATTAGCATAGACACCGTAACCTGCAATTGCCGCAAAAGCTGCAACAAAAGCTATTTTCACAAACTTCTTCATTTTTATATTGTTTCAAAGTAAAAATCTATTCAATTAATCATATCAAGTACACTTATGTACAGTCAAAATTAAGATATAAATATCTCATTAGAGCATATTTCATACTGCACTATCGTAACAGCAGAAATCAGTTTCCGTTTTTCATTAAAAATTTGTATCTTCGCCAGGCTTCTAAATTTTAGGGGTTACGGAGCATTCGGTATTCTATTGCAGCAACAAGTCGTTTGCCGTCTGCTCCTTTTAATAAATTATATCACTTCATACATCTTTTATGCTGTATTCCAATATAGGTTCATCCCGATTCACATCTGTAACATAAATCACTCCGCGTTGCTCATCTACCGATATACCATAAACATAATGATCCAATACATATTTCTTTAGTGGTTCACCATTCAAACTAAATACATAGATATATTGTCCACCATCCAGCTTCGTTCCTTTCTGTGCATTCCGTGCGATTTCCTGGAACGAACGCCCGTGAAAGACTGCATAAATAGCATTCTCAGTCACTTGTACATCACTGAATCCCATAATCCCCGTCGGAATACCATAGCCTTCAGAGACCTGAAATTCTGGCTCACCATGCGGTCCAATACGTACCACATGTGTACTGTCTTTCAGATTATAAATTTCAAGTACTTCCCCCAATTGAGTAACAGCAGCAAACACTCCATTTTGGGGATTATAATCAATAAAGCTACGCCATGCCTGAGCTAAAGCAGGACAAGCATTCAGCAAAGCATCTTCATTGGCAGAAGGTATAGTACCGAATTTATGCATCAGTTTCCCATTCCTATCCACCCTACAAAAACGGTTATCACCCGAATAATCGGGAATAATAAAAGTAGAGTCCTCACACATTACAAAATCCAGTGCCCGGAGAATATCTTTATCCAAATTCACTGCTTCCTGACGAAGCAATGAATCACCGGATAAAGCAAACTCAAACCTCGTTAATTCTGACTTATTAGCGTCTAATGTCCACCAAAAAGCCCCATTCCATCGAATATTTTCGGCAGAAAGCATATCTTGCGGTGCATCCCCACGCTTCCCAAAAGAAGATAAGTAATGAAAATCAGGATAGCTGAACGCATGAAAGAATAATCCGTTCCATGCAAATCAAGCACCACAGCCTTATCATTACCGATATGCAATCGGAAAGGATACCGGAACAATGCTGTATCCAATAGTATTGTTTTAGACTTCAGTTCTTGTTCTTGAGGAAAATCGGTATATGTATCTATAATGGAAACATCTGATTTTGATGCGCAAGAAGTGAACAGAAAGATAGATAAAATGCTAATAATGTAAGCTGTACGGAGAAGCATAAGTATATACCTTAACATGATTAAATGGACAATCGACCGAACCTGTACCAAAACAAAAACGATGACCGGTTTCCGGATCCGCCAATGCTTCTATATTCTCCAGTAACAAAGAAGACATTCTTGCAGTTGACTGTTTTTTATAAACATACCCTCCCATAGCAATAGCTATAACAACTATAAATACCAGAATCTTTTTCATGCTGTTTTTCATTATTATTTCAACGTTTATGATGTCGGCAAATGTAAAAAATAAAAAGATTCAAAAAACTATTTATGGGAGTAAAAAGAGGCGTAAAATTTCTTTTACCCTCCTCTTTTACACTGAAAGCAAAGCACTTATCATTTTTCAACAATCAAATAAAAGCCCAACTTATTTTCCTCATTTCTACCGGACACCAAATTTACATGAGACTTTTCACTGTCAAGCAATTTCCTAAGCAAGCTTACCGTCACCCTTCTTTTCTCATTGATACCGCAATCTTCCGCACTCCAACTGCAAATCTCAACTATCCGGTCGTTCGGCAAAAAATGGCTCTTTGCATGAACAAATGCAGATAGTAGCTTATAAAGCTGCATAGCACATTTCACCGTATTCTTATCTTCAAAAGTAAGCGTACCGGCTTCCTCATCGAACAGCACTCCAGCTATTTGATATTTTCTCTCTGAAATGCACATAACAAAATCATCTGAAGGATTCGTTTCAACATTATTTTGCTTATTTCTATTGTGTAAAAAGAAAAAAATAAGTACAGATAACAAGATTGCAATCATAACAAGACAAGACAGAATAGCTCTTCCGCCCCAATCGGCGCACAACCACAGGGACGGAACCGAAAGATAAGCCGCCAATGAAAGAAAATACATATCATCCAAGTAATAATCTCCCAATTTATACTTATCAGTCATAAGCGTCGAATCACCTGCAATAAATTTTTCGCCTTTCTTCTTGTCCGGCAGTTCCGATTGTACAACAAAAGCACCTGAACAATATGGCTTCATACTATCCAGTTCCTTTTGCCACAATTCATTCAGAAGAAGTACAGGAGGCGTATCCAATAAAAATAACACACGAGTCTTTAAGCCTAACATCCATGAAGCGGTCAGTCGCTTTACTTCTTTCAGCGAATCAATCTCCACCACAAACTCCCCTTCGGCTAAAACCATACGGCGCACTTTATTTTTCGTCTTCGGTTCACCTCCTTCATAATAGAAGGGTATCCCCAGTTTATCAAACTCCCGGTTCACCCAAAGTTCTGCAGCAGATTTCAGTGAAAGTTCTGCTTCGCGTTTACAACGTTCACGTCCTCCCACGCCACTGTCATACACCTGATAAACAAGTATTCCCAAGGTAAGAAGTAATAATCCGCATAACGCAAACAGTATTGATTGATAGTGTTTCATAGTAGAGTTAATCATTTCACTTTACAAAAGTACACAATCTATTTTTCACCAACAAAACATTACAAGAATCTTTTCATGCCACACTATAATATTCACACTATAGCTATACAAGAAGATATTTATAGAGTTCTCTCTTTGAAACAGCATTTAAATAATATTGAATTTGAATCAATAGAATTTATATCAATGTTATCAATGAAAAGAAAGTGTCCTTTTTAAAATTCCCCCAGCAGCTGCCAAAAATGATGCTATTTGCCTCATCAACAAAAAAGTCATATACCCACACATTCAATTTATATCTGGCCACTAAATTACCATCCCAATCCAACACGAGAATATTGCATCGTGATTCTGCATTAGCTATTCCCAATTTATCAGGATTCAGTAAATAAATATATCTGTCTGTCACAAAGGATTGCCCAAAGTGCCAATATCGTTCAGAAGCGTTTTTGGGTACAACCTTATAATTGCCCGTTTCGTTTTCCAAAAAAATATCATGGCATAGTTCACCTTCCTTATCGTAAATACGTACGCGGCGTAATTGAGAATAAACAACAACAAAAGCACTTTTATCAGGCTTCACCCATAAGCTATGCATATATGCCGTTTTAAATTCCCTACGTTTCTTAAAGCGCTTGTCATCCTCCGGATAGTCTCCTTTCGATACACATTGCCGTTTCTGGGTATTCATAATATGAAACTCACGCATCCCCGGAAAATCAGACATATCAGGATAGATATAAACATCAGGTCGCAGTTCCTGCACCGTACCTATGGAATAGGGTACTTTATTCGCTATCGCAAAAGAGGATGTTTGAATCAAAGAATCATTTTCCAGTTCATAAGCATCAACCTTACCTTGTTTTTCAACGTACAACTTCCCTTTCCCGATGGTTCTGGAAGCTCCGCCAGCTCCCTCCTGACTACAAATCAGTTGTAACTCCGGATAAGAATAAATACTCATCATACCATAATCACCAAAAACAAGCAACCTGTTCTCCAGTTTAAACAATTGTGGAAGCTTTGCATCTTCTTCCACAGCATACTCTTGTACAGTCATAACCGTATCAACAGGAAAAGATTGCTTGTAGCAGACCTGAACAGATGACTTCTCCTGACTACAAGAGAATAAAAGGCAGATAAGACTGCAAATAGTAATAAAATGTAGACCTCTATAATTCATACTTCACTAATACATAATCAGGATTTGCTCCAATAGCATACAGAACATTATTCTGGCAATCCGCGGCAATGCGCATTACTGGTATCCCTAAATCAACAATCTTAATAAGGCTACCTTCATAGTCATATAAAAAAACAGTATGAGGACATTTGCTCACATCCCGTCCAACAGTAGATTCATCCATTGGATCTCTGTCCCGATCCCGTTCCAAAGCTATGATATAGTCTTTACTCATACAAACTTCATAGATACCACCAACCGTATGATCAAAAATAATTTGATCATCAGCAACTTCATATTCATCTCCATCAGACTTCCGTTCCCATAATAACCTGAAGGTATCTCCTGTTTTTTGATAAAGAACTAAGTATGGGAAATTAAAAGAGGCAAATGCCAATAAATCCCTCTCAGGATTATAAGCAAAAATTCCACCAACATGCTGTTTTACTTCCGGTATAGGATATCTACCAAAAGTCGATGTATTCCCTTTAATGTTAGTTCTAAAATAGTCACTATCTCCATCATTTGTTATTCCTACAAATAGACCTTTCATCAGTTCCACCATAAATGGACGAGACAATTGTTCGGAATCAGATAATGGAACAAAAGTCTCCCTATTCAATACTAAACTATCTAATGACAAAAAGCCTTTCGTTTTTCCATTGGCATCATTAGCAAAAAAGCAATTATCAATAGCTATTTGATTAATTCCTCCTGTAATAAATTCCTGAGGCCCTTCACCTACCTTTCCCATAGCCCCTATCTTTCCACCTGTTTCTTTATCATGCACATGTACAAAATAATCACGGGCAAAAGGATCAGTCCAAACTAAATAATCACTGGTAACAATGAGACTACCCGGCATAGTAGTCACGATTTCGTCATCTAATAACGTATATGATATTTTTTCATATTGCGTGTTTTCTGATTTGCAACCAAATAAAAAGAAAATAGAAATAAAAAAACAGCATTTATTTTTCATAATATTCACATTTATAGTATCTATTCTTACACAATATTTATTCACCAAAAGTACGCAAACATTTTTTCATACAAAGTGCCATAGAAAGCCTTCATTATAGTTACGAAACATCATAAGAATAGAGATTATCTCCTACATCCATAACATAAAGAATATGGCATACTACGAAGCGCCTCTATTAATAAAAGATGATGATTTACTTCTTTTTATACAAGACACAAAAATAGCCCATAAGAATTAGAAAAGCACCAAACAGCGTGATTAAAAAGAAGATTTAGACAATTGTTCTATCCATTTGGATTATAATTCCATATTACCCGAAACATACTTGCTCCGTACCTTCTCCACTCCCAGGTACCTCTGAGTGGAGAAAGTGTGGAGTTGGTACGGAGCAAGTATATTCCGGGTAAGAAGCTGATATTTTAAGCAGCCAGCCAAAGTCAAAATCCTCCAACTACGCAAATCGCTGCAAACGGACGCAAAAATCACATTCATGAAGACAAACCGCCAAATTCATTTGGCAGAAGAAAATATTAATACATACCTTTACATCAGAAATAAAAGAACTAACTTAAAAACGCGACATTATGGGAACAATCAATCAAGGCATACTCGGAGGTTTCTCCGGAAAAGTGGGACCGATAGTCGGTTTTCGCTGGAAATCAAAATACTATATACGGGCACGGGCGGCCAAGGTCAGCAATCCGCGCACACCTAAGCAACAGGAACAGAGAGGCAAATTTGCCACAGCATTCAATTTCCTGAAGAATATCAAACCCTTTGTACGCATCGGTTACAAGGAATTTACAAGAGAGAGATCAGCATTCAATTCAGCAATGTCCTACATGCTGAAAAGAGCAGTGACAGGTGATGGAAAAGAAGTCAAGATTGACTTTGACCGGGTACTGGTATCCACCGGAAGCCTGATGCCGGTATTTGAAGGTACAGCCACACAGGACAGAGATAAAATGTACTTCGACTGGCAAGATAACAGCAGCATGGGAAATGCAGAAAGTGCAGACATAGCCATGCTATTGGTCTACAATAAAGACAAAGAGACAGCAGTTTACGATACAGAGGCTGCCTTGCGCTCTGACAGGCATGCCGAGCTATCACTTCCGAATGATTGGGAAGGGGATGAACTGGTAGCCTATCTCAGCTTTTGCAGTGCAGACGGAAATAGCATAGCCAACAGTATCAGTCTGCCAATCTCCACAACAGAAACAGCCTTACATACCCCAGACAGTAATGCTTCGTCCATCGAACTCCTCACGACGATGCCAGATCTTATCATCCCAGCATACAGCTTTGTCCCGGTTGAAAAGGATAAAATGGCCTTCGTTAATCACACCGCCGCACTTATCCATGTAGCCGACGGTTTGTTTCAGTCCCTTTGCAATGGTCGTTTCAAGATCTCCACGCTTTATTTTCAGTTCCAGAACGATGCGCTGAAAAGGCCCTCCATAGCCATCAGTCAATGGCTTCGTTATCAACAGGTCCGTACGTCCACGGCCTAACCCATATTCGCGATCGATATATCCACCACCATTCACAACACGTTGCAGGAAGGCTTGCAAAAGAAGCTGGGGACCGCTTTCCTTATAATCAAAACGTTCTATCCACGAGTCAGCATTTTCGCGGAAGAATTGCTGAAAATCAAGGAGAAGTTTTTCCATATTGATGCTGTTGTCAGGGTTAATGTACCAAGCGGCCTGCTGGACAAGTGTCTGCTGACGTGCCCATGTCAGTTCACGGGGAATGATCTCTTTGTAAATGGCATTGGCAATCCGTAGTGGCTTGTCGCGAACAATCAACCCCATATCCACGACATACTGGATATCGTCGTCGCGCAGATGCTCTTCAACGTCTCCGTCTTCACCAGCCAGGATAGGAGCGATAACATTGCGTACACGATCTTCGCGTAACTTGTCAATCAGAATATCAATGTGCGTATCACGACGATAAATGATACGCTCTTGTGCACGGTATATCATTTCGGGAATAATGCGGATGGTGCGGTCACGATTCTCCCGCATCTCCTCAGTCACCTCATAGCCCAATGCATTGACCAGCCAAGGCTGGCCTTCGGTTGCCTCCCAAATCATGGGAAAGCAGGAGTCATCAAATTCTTGTCCCGTAGCAGCAGTATGTTGTAGATAGAGTTCGTGGATTTCTGCACGCGAAAAGTTACCCAAGTGCAAGGACTTAGCTTTGATGTTGAAAGCTGACCCTCCGGTAATGATGTCCTGATTGGAAGTCACAATACGATAATCACGTACATCGCGCACACCGCAAAGAATAATACTTTGCGGAAAGTGTTCCGGGCGCTGATCATAGCCGGCACGTATCTGACGAAGAACGCTGACAAGCGAATCACCCACCAATGCATCTATTTCGTCAATAAAAAGAAGAAGCGGCTTATCGAGAGCTTCGCTCAGAAGGCGGAGATAAGAAGTTATGAAGCCGTCTCTTTCTTTTTCAGCTGCCTCCATCACCTCATAAGGAATACGGTTATTCAGAACGATGGAAGCCCGGCTGGCAATGGCACCCACAAAGCGTTGTTCAACTTCGTGAATATTGTTACGATAGGCTTGTCCGGCTTCTACGTTAGCATAAACGACATAGAATTCCCCACGAGCATTCAAGTAATCACGGAGTGCCAGCAGACAAGAAGTCTTCCCCGTCTGCCGGGGAGCGTGGAGAATGAAATACTTCTTTTGATAAATCAAAGACTCCACTTCTTCAAGCTCAATCCGGGCAAGCGGATCAATATTATAATGGTCTGCAGGATTTATCGGTCCTGCCGTATTAAAGAACTTCTGTACTTTTCTCATCATTCAAGCCCATTTTTCAATTGTTACTTGCAAAGATAACGTTTTTCCCGAATAAACAGTCTGGACTGTTTATCATTTAGGCTTTGAGACATATGGACCAAACTCCCTGCACACAAAGAGTTAATTCCTTGTCAACAAGAAGTTAACTTCTTGTCGGCAAGGAATTAACTTCTTGCAAACAACTATTATTCAAGCGATTAAGTCAAAGGATCTAAAAAGAAGAGTTTACAAGACTCCCGCGTCAGTATCGCTATTCTGCATTTTCTTATTACTACTCTTATAGTCGCGACCGAAGTTGATGTTCCATGACAACGTAACGCAAATCATGCGGGCAACATCATCGATGTGATACTGATAACTGTATCCTGCATATTTGTTCCAGTCCGCCTCATTGCGTTTGTAATCCTTCTGGAAAGGATTGAACATACGCAGGCCGACATTCAACCGTTTCCAACGATATTGAAGATCAATTGCATGCGCTTCTTCACCAGTAGCCAGAACTTCGCCAAAGAAATAATCACTATTATGCTGAAATTCCACAGAAGCGGTGAAGTTTTTATACATAAAGGTAGCAGCGACGTCCCAACCGATGCTATGCTGTGTATGGCGAAAATCAATACCGTTACTCCAATATTTACGACTTTCGATGCTACCACTCAGTTGTAGCACATCCCAAAGCATACCTACACGTGCATCCAGGCCTACAGTCCAATCCTGGAAATTGGCATGATTAGCGTAACTATGGATAAATCTATCATCCTCACGATAAATGTGAGGCATGATGGCCTTGTCACGGTAGTTATACTGGTTACGCAATCCGACATCCCATTTGCCCTTGTTGTAATTCAGACGGAAAGTGGAACGATAATAAGAATAAGGCTTCAGATTCGGGTTACCACGTTCCGATTGCAGGGAATCAGTAAATTGCTCTACAGCACTTAACTGCGAAAGTGAAGGATTCATTGTGTTGACATTTCCGTTCAGTGAGATGCTCCATTGATCGTTGAAAGCATAAGTCAGGTTCAGGCGCGGATTCAAAGAATAAGTTTCATAATCTTCCTGCCCTATTTGCTGAAACCATGAACGGGTGACACCCATTCCGAGGCGATAGCCCAATTTACCCCATTTACCATTATACTGTGCATAAGCATAAGTATCGGCCTGCTTCATCTGCGAACTATACTGCAGCGTACCATTATAATCATTGTCCGTATATCCCTGGGTATGACGTACGCCTGCACTCAATTTTCCTCCATCTTTATAAGCTTTCTCATAAATACCTTCACCGATCAACGAATATTTTTTACCCCGTATCCCCGAATAGTAATCTACCACCGGTTCTCCGGACAACAATTCGGTATAGCTGCTACGATTCTTGGTATTAATATATGTACCCACCACATTGAGGGCCAGGAATTGCTTATGTTTCAGGTTTTTCTGAAAATAAATATCCAGATAAGGACTGAGGTTGCGGTCATGGTTCCACTCTTCACGGTCGGTTACGGAATTGGGAAATTCTTCGGTATGTAGTTTCCCTTTCATTCGCAAGTCAGGATCATTATAGTGAGAAAAGCCTACAGTAGCGTTCAGCATATACTTATCGGCCTCTTGTAAATTATAAGTTACAGCACCCCATTGCTGCAAGTTCTTCTTCTTGTTTGCCTCAGCATACTGGCTGCGATGGTACTGACTGCCATCTTCAAAAGTGAACGTTTCATTCTTATCGAACCATATCTCGTTGAAATATTGCAGGCGGTTACCGTAGTAAAAGCTGATTTCCGATTGCTTGAAATTCACTTTTCCTGTCAGGTTATGATTGCCAAAGCCACTCTTCAGGCTTTGCATACCATTGTAGCCAAAGGAACCTCCCACCTCATAACGGCGGACAATGTAGTTTACCACCGCACCTGCATCGCCATAACGCAAGCCCGGGTCTTCCTGGAATTCAACACGTATAACCTCTTCAGGCAACAGGGCGGTGACTTCCTCCTTTGTAGCTTTTCGCCCATTGATACAGAGCTGCACACTGCTACCGTCGGTCATGCCTACACTACCATCTATGCTATTGACACGAAGCCGGGGCAACATCAGATGACGCAACATATCTACCCCATTATTGGATGCACTGATTTGCTTTTTACTGGGAAATATCAATTTTTGGTCTGCCCGGCTCACCCTGCTGGAAGCGGTGACAGTTACTTCACCCAACTCTTGCGAAGCGTCTGCCAGAGTTAGCGTACCTACATCGGCAGTACGTTCAAAACCTTGGAGAGAAAGATATAACGGTTGATAACCGATACTGGAAATCACAAGCCGATAGTCTCCGGCAGCGATTTTCTGGAGTTTGAATTCACCTTTTTCACCAGTAGTAGTTCCGGTTACAAAGACAGAATCTATAGTTTGCAACACTACGTTAGCATAAGGAAGCGGTTGCTGCGCTTCATCCACCAGGTTTCCACTAATATTTTGTGCCACAAGGCTAATGTACGCAGCCAAGCACAGTATTGACAAGATAATCCTTTTCATTTCTTAATATATGATATACAGCAGTTTCGTATAACAAAGAAAAAATACTTCTGCAAATTCAGATACCATGTACCTGCACCCGATCCTTTGCATGGATCAAACAGCTTACCTACATTAAACAAAAAGAGGAAACTCTTGCGAAGTCTCCTCTTTTTATCTCGAAATTAGAGTATAACAAATTAGCTATTAACTCTTTTTTCTTTAATTCTTGCTTTCTTACCGGTAAGAGCACGCAGATAGTACAATTTAGCGCGACGAACTTTACCTACCTTGTTCACCTCGATGCTATCGATAGCCGGTGATTCGATTGGGAAAATACGTTCTACACCTACGGTACCAGACATCTTGCGTACAGTGAAACGCTTCTTGTCTCCGTGACCGGCAATCTTGATAACAACACCACGGTACAACTGTACACGTTCTTTGTTACCTTCGACAATACGATATGCTACTGTAACAGTGTCACCTGCTTTGAAGCTCGGGTGTTGTTTACCGGTAGCAAATGCTTCTTCTGCAATTTTAATTAAATCCATTGTTATTGTTCTTAAATTGTTTGATCGTTACAACGCAACATACCAGGCTTCTCTCTGGGTCCTGACAGCGATTGCGCGAAAGCGGTGCAAAGGAACGAATTATTCGGCAGATACACAAATAATTCGCTCATTTTTTACTTAGCGGCGATCGCCCGAAGAACGACGGGAAGTACCGGAGCTACTGCTTCTTGTAGAAGAAGAACCGCTGCTACGGCTGCTGTTTTCTGTAGATTTCCGCACACTGGAAGAACTGTTCTCTTTACGTTCCGTACTCGGCTTGGTAGTGGTGCTACGGCGAGTGGTATTCGTATTGCTTTTCGTTTCGCTGCTGCTATTGCTACGAGAGCTATTACTGTTGCTGCGGGAATCGCTATTATTGCGCGTACTGTTATCTGTTCTGCGCGTGGTGCTACTATTGCTGCGTGAGCTATTATTAGTATTGGTAGTAGCATTGCTGTTCGTACTTTCACGACGGGTAGTACCGGTAGTGGTAGAGCGGTTATTATTGGAACTGCTACGACGGGTAGTGTATACATCATCTCTTGCCGGTGCACGATTGGAACCCGGACGTACAGTTACAGAACCGAAATCCGAACGGCGGTGCGTAGTATAGGTTTTAGTATCACGGATGCGGTACGAACCGTTATAGAATGGATGCTTGTATCGTCCACGATAATAGCTTGTATTATTATGATGTGTACGATAGTGCCCGCCTGCGTATGTGCGGTAGTGATATGGACGGGGGAAGTAGAAATGATTGTGATTGGTATACGTGACATAAACACGGAAGTACCAACGGTTTCCACTGGTGTAGATGGGACGATAGAAATACTCTGCCTGTATAAAGCGGGCATACTGGCCACTGCTCAATACCCAACGGAGATCGTCATTGCGTACATCCAGACAATCATAATAACGATTGAGTGCCCACTCATTGCCATACAATACATCATCCATCAGATAACGTATGCCGGAAATGAAATCATAATTGATTTCATACACATCATTGTATTGCTCGGTGTTCAGATTCAGCTCATAAGCCATTTTATCGGTGAGGAAACGGGTTTCCTTACGTACTTTGCTATTACTCATAGCGTCCGTGCCTGCGCTGCAAACAGCAGTACTCAAAGTGGCAAGCAGGATAAATAATATTCGTTTCATGGTAGCGTTTTTTACTTAGTTCATGAATATCTATTCTTTGTTGAAAACAAAAATAGGGGAAGATTATCCCCTATTCGCTTGTTTCTCTCTATTCTTATATAGGGATTTCCCTAATCAATTTAGGACTTCGGGGAAGTTGCCAACACGATACCATCTCCTTGCAAGAGGATGAGGTGCTTTTTATAAAGATCGCCCACTCCTTTCTTAAAGGTCTTCTTACTCACCCCAAAGGTAGAGTAGATTTCATCTGCCGGACTTTTATCATTCAATGCAATCCGTCCGCCATTATCCTTGATGTATTGCAACAGGGTTTTCGAAAAATCGTCTATCTTCTCGAAACCGGGTTTCTGAAGTATCAGGTCTATCTTACCATCTTCGCGTACCTGCTTAATGAAAGCTTTCACCCGGTCGCCCGTATGCAGGGACTGGAATATTTCACTATCATAGAGCAAACCGCTGTACTTATTTTCAATGATGGCCTTGAAACCTAAATCCGTCTTTTGCCAGATCAGTATATCCACTTCATCTCCCGCCTCGTAAGGGGCAGCCTCCTTGGAAAGATAGCGGTCCACTTTGGCAGAAGCTACGATGCGGTAGCTTTCATCATCCAGATGGGCATGAACGACATACTTCTTCCCAACCTGCATCTTCATCTTTTGTTCACGGAAAGGCACGAAGAGGTCTTTCATCAATCCCCAGTTCAGGAATGCCCCGTACTCGTTTACCCATGCCACTTCCAGACAGGCAAATTCGCCCACCTGCACCAGCGGGGTCAGCGTAGTGGCTACAAGGCGTTCCTCGTTATCCAAGTATATAAATACATTCAGTAAGTCTCCCGGCTGGCAACCTTCGGGCACATAGCGTAAGGGAAGCAGGATTTCTCCGTCTTCACCACCATCCAGATACATGCCAAACTCTACTTCTTTGACTACCTCTAAGACATTGTATTTTCCTAATTCGATGCTCATAATTTCTTTTCCTTTGGGGGCAAAGGTAATGCAAACCGAAGGCAGTACAAAATAAGGCCGCTTATTTTTAATGCCAGGAGGCTGCTTATCTTAGCTTTTGAGCAAAGATAAGTATAAGGAATAACTTTTCAATCTAAACCATAACTTTTTTCTATGAACAAATCTCTTGGAAAACAGTTATTTTTGTAGCGTGAAATCAGAAATGAAGAAAATAATATTCACCTTTAAATACATAAAAGTTATGGAATTTCTAACAAACGAAAAGCTTACGATTGTAGGAGCAGCCGGTATGATCGGTTCTAACATGGCACAGACTGCCATTATGATGCATTTGACACCAAACATTTGTCTGTATGATCCTTACGGCCCGGGCTTGGAAGGTGTAGCAGAAGAAATGTTCCACTGCGGTTTCGAAGGACTGAACCTCACTTACACTTCTGATATCAAAGAAGCACTGACAGGTGCCAAATACATCGTATCTTCGGGTGGTGCTGCCCGCAAAGCCGGCATGACACGTGAAGACTTACTGAAAGGCAACGCCGCCATCGCCGAGGAATTCGGTAAGAATGTAAAGGCTTACTGTCCGGATGTGAAACATGTAGTGGTAATCTTCAATCCAGCTGACATCACCGGATTGATAACCCTGTTGTACTCCGGCCTGAAACCTTCACAGGTAACTACCCTTGCCGCTCTCGATAGCACCCGCTTACGCAGCGAACTTGCCAAGCATTTCCATATTTCTCCCGACAAGGTGGAGAACTGCCGTACCTATGGTGGGCACGGAGAACAAATGGCTGTTTATGCTTCCACTGCCAAAGTAGACGGTAAACCTTTGTTGGAAATCATCGGTACTCCTGCTCTCACTGCCGAGCAATGGGCTGAAATCCAGAGCAAGGTAACCAAGGGCGGTGCCAATATTATCAACCTCCGCGGACGCTCTTCTTTCCAAAGCCCTGCATACGTATCCATAGAGATGATTGCCGCTGCTATGGGTGACAAACCGTTCCGCTGGCCTGCAGGTACCTATGTACACAGCCACGGCTTCGACCACATCATGATGGCTATGGAAACAGAAATCACCAAAGACGGCGTACATTACAAAGAACTGAAAGGTACTCCGGAAGAAGAAGCTAAACTGAAAGAAAGCTATGCACACCTTTGCAAGCTGCGCGACGAGGTAATCGGAATGGGTGTACTTCCTGAAATAAAGGATTGGAAAAGCATCAACCCGAATATAGACTAATTATAAGAAGACATTCCCCCTTACATGATGACCTATAAAATGTAAGGGGGATTTTTCTTTTATTTTTTCAGAAATCCTTTGGCTGTATTAAAAAAACTATTTATCTTTGCACCCGCAAACGAAGAAGGTGCCATAGCTCAGTTGGTAGAGCAAAGGACTGAAAATCCTTGTGTCCCCGGTTCGATTCCTGGTGGCACCACTTTTCGAAAGCAAGTATCGGAATGTAGCGCAGTTGGTAGCGCACTACGTTCGGGACGTAGGGGTCGGGCGTTCGAGTCGCCTCATTCCGACACAAAAAAGGTCTGATTCTCAACAAGAGTTAGACCTTTTTTGTTATATATCGGTTCACAAAAGACAACATTTTCCTAAATCTATATCAGCATGGTTGACATTTTACTCATCACATTAGGAGGGATATGCCTTATCGTAGGCTTATTGGGCTGTGTCCTGCCTGTCATTCCCGGGCCGCCTATATCTTACATCGGCTTATTATTGCTTCACATTACGGATAGAACGCAATTTTCTACCACTCAGTTACTCGTGTGGTTGTTGCTGGTTGTGGTGGTGCAAGTGCTGGATTACTTTACTCCTGTCATAGGAAGTAAATTTAGCGGTGGAACCAAATGGGGAAGTTGGGGATGCCTGATAGGTTCTATTGTCGGAATCGTGTTTTTTAGCCCGTGGGGAATTGTTTTAGGACCTTTCGGAGGGGCTTTCATCGGAGAACTTTTAGGAGAAAGAAGTGCCCGGGATGCCTTCAAATCGGGCATCGGGGCACTGATAGGTTTCTTGGTAGGAACAGTATTCAAAGTAGTGATATGCGGGTATTTCGTATGGTGCTTTGCCAAGGGATTACTTACCGTTGCAGCGTAATACTCATCAATCCGATTACCACATCGTTGGAAAGAGTTTCGAGAACAAGGTGAGAAAGCTTCTTACCGGGGTTCAAAGGCATTTCGAGCAACACGGCCGCTCCACCATCCAATTCACGGGAAGCACCGGGGAATCCCAACTCTTCACCGAAATTATTACTGATTTCGCCTGTTTTAAGTCGCAGGCGGTAGAGTGCCGGCGTATGGCGATTGAACGCTAAACCGTCTTCAAAGAAGATGTGCTCGATAGGAGGCCAGTTATCCGGATTGCGCAAGGACATTACATCACAGCTACCGTCTTTATAGTAGACGCGGATAACTCCGTTATCGATATGGCACTGCATATGGTTCGTACTGCCCGCCATAAGCAAATAAGCACGGGAAGCCTTTCCTTTGAGAGGAATTTCCAGGCTATCCGGATAATTGTCCCAAAGAGAGGTAAAAGCTACATTATGACCTTCAGCAGGCGTACGGAAAGGTATGCCCAACTCAATATTCAATATACCATTCTGAACAGAAGAACGAAGCCCGGCATCATTAATATCCACTGTATGCAAAGGATGACACCACTCCCCGATACCCTGTTTGGGTATTTGCAAAGTAGTATAAGGAGAACGGGGAGAAAGATATTCGTTACGGAAAATATCCGTCACAGATGAGTTGAAACGGGTATCCATCACTACCGGCTCACATTTTGCAGAATGAACTTGGGTGAAAGTACTGGGCTCTATCAAACTTTGATTGGCTTCGGATTGAGGTCTGTCAACAGGATACCACCATTTCATTTCATCCTGTTGCATAGGAACAAAGCAGACAGGAGCCTCAGCATATGCAACATTGGGAGAAACTGATGCAGGAGAAGAAAGTTCTTCACCACCCCATTCAATACGTACATTCGTCTCTTCACCGAAAGAGGCAGATATCACAACAGACAGCATTGGACGAGTAATGGATTTCTCAACCAACGTCCACGTGGCAGGTTTCCCATTGATTGTAAGTTTTGCCACCTTAGAACGTTGTGCCGGAAATTGAAGTTCCAGAGTACGGACAGCAGGCAAACGATGAGTTACTACATAAGAAGTAACTCCTTCCTTATCTCCCCGCTGAAAATCGAAATCAATATCCGGTGTATGCAGGGAGGCAGACGACCATGCGGATGGTAAACCGGGTTTCACTAACAAACGTTCGTTCATTGCATCCGGCAGAATACCATAAAGACCCTGTATCAACACGCGGGAAGCAACACCGATAGGATCGCCGAAATCGCGGTAACACTCTCCACGGGCAGCATCATAGAAACTGATCTGCCCAAAGTTGGCAGGGCTTTCACCTAAATACATACCATCCAGAATAGAACTTTTCAACAATTTGAAACCGGCATCGGTACGACCTGCCTGGAAATAAGCAAGGGCGGTATGCATCACTTCGGCAAAAGCTACATTATTGATACTCCAGGAATAAGGTAGCCAGTTGGTAGTGGAAATGGTAGCATACCCTTCATCTTTCAGACCTTCGCCACGAACAGGGATATGAGGAATTTCACGGTCTACATAACTGGTGGCAAGGTATGCCTGGAAAGGATCGGCAATATCGCTGTCAAGTGCATGATAGATAGTCCACACACCGGGAGCGGTATGCAGGCGTTTATGTCCCATGAAGTCCTGGAACTCAGCCCAATGTCCACGCTCGGGCATCCAAAGGCGGGCATTCAGTGCTTTCAATATCTTATCAGCTTCCTCGCGGTAAGGTGTGAAATCTTCCCCTATTTTTTCAGCAATCAGAGCAGCAAGGCGGTTGGCACGATAGTTATAAGCAGTACTGTGAGTTACGGCACCGCTGTTGTAGTAGAGGGCATCGCTTGCCCAGATACAGGCGTAGGCATCGTAAAGACCGTCATTATCGGGATCATAGTTGAGCTTCTCCCAAGCAAGATGACGAGTAAGTACAGGCCACATACGACGGGCATATTCCAGATCACCGGTCCAGTTAAGATGCCACAGGAGTTCATCTATATAACAAAGATTCATGTCGTAATGATGCATCTGATCGTTACGACGCGGATTACGACAAATATATCCGTTACTGTACTGCGGTGTACCCCATTGCTTTACGGAACGAGCCAGAGCAAGGGCAGAATCCTGTGCAGGATGTGGTATCGTATTGGGTACCTCAGTCACCTGGCTGGCAGCATAGGCATCGAAATGCGTGCGGGCGCGATCGTGCCACCCCAGGGCATCACCTGTATAAGCTGCACGCCAGCCGCTAAGGGGCATACGCCAGCCAATGGCACCATGCAACCAGACTTCACCATCCCAAATACCATCGGCAGCTACGGCAAGGGCACCACCCAAGGTGTTGAAAAATGGATCGGGAGTTGTAATCCGAATGCGGGAAGCCAGTTCGGCACGGGCTCGCTCTGATTTATCATAGAGAGCAACACCTTCTTCAAAGGAAGGAATCACCAGGGAATAATCGCGGACAAGAATATAGACATTCTGTGGAGCAGTGTCCAGAGCTATATCCATAGCCTGCAATTGTTCGGGGTGCTCCGGCGCATCGAAGCAACCGGGAGGGTCAGCTCCCATATCACCGTTACGACTCAGTTTATCAAGACGAATTTCGCTCAGCAAAGAGCGTAAAGTAGCCCCCTGAGGCATATTGATGGGAGTTATCTTCCAGATAGCAGCATCTTCATCGGGTAAGGCGAGAGCGGAGATCTGCAGTTCCGCATTTTCACCCCAGGCAGTATGCGTCAGGCGATACGAACGGCGACCGGGAGTGTAGCGTGATTCACACCAGGCAGTAGAATCAAGAGCTACAGAACTGCCATCACTCAGCAGAAGACGGAAACTGATATTCTTACTATTACGCTTCTCATAAACGGCAAAAACGGGGCGGTCGCTCGTCTCTAAGCGGAAAGCTGTGTGGCTGCCATAGAGAGCACGGGTATAGCGGTTCTTACCGTTAACGCTTACAAAGTCTTCTCCATCCGGACGATATTGCAGGATACGGGAGGCACCACGTTTATGATCGTTGAAAGAGGTGGACTCTATGCGATCACCAGCACTTTGTGGTTTATTGCCTGTGGTATACTGTGCGTAAACCAGAACGGACAATAAAGAAAACAGGATATAGAATAAAAAACGTCTCATGATACTTTTAAAGATAAGATTACATTAACAATGTAAATCAGGGGAGGGGATAAATTCAACTCATTATTGTAGGGTTTTGAGGGAAAGTTGACGAGTTAACAAGTTGACAAGGGGACAAGGTTCCATGCGGCACAGAAGCATTGCGCAGCCCCTTGTTCCCTTGTCAACTCGTCAACTGGTTCCCTTCCTTTCTTTTTCGGATTGAATCAAAGTGATTACGGCATCGGGCTCAAACCTTCCCAACGTACATCCCATGTTCCGTCCTGCGGGAAGCCCGGATTCTTCACCTGGCAACCATCCCAACCGGCACACATCAATGCTACGGCAGTCAGCAGGCCACCATTACCGGGCAGGTAACAGCGCAGACGACCATCCTGATAATTATGTCCATTCAACAGGTAGGTATTAGTGCGTTTATCCATCAGTAAAGCGCCTACAGCCTTTTCGGGTTCGCCCAGACGAGTGGCGTTCATTGCAGTCATCGGGTAGTCCCAACCCCAGGTTTTTCCCCAGTTCCAGTTGTCCCACACCCAGTGCAGGGTATTCTTCATATAGTCGTCACGAATGAGCTTGTTCATCGGAAGAATACCTACGGAACCGAGCACAGCCATGTGGTCGCTGGTAAAACGAATATCTTTGTAAGTATCGACGGCATCTTCGGATGCCAAGTAGAGATGATCCTCATTATAAGCAAGCGGAGAGAGTTTGTCTATCATTTCGTCCCATTCCAGATTGCGCTTTCCACCGGCACGCTCGCGCCACTTCTGGGCTGTCTGCATAGCAAAGTGCCAGTAAGATAGTTCGAAAGGCGGGTTGATGGTAGTAGCTGCACGCAGTGTTTCCTGTGCAGGGATGGCACCTTTCAGGATGAAACGACCGTGAAATTCATCATAAGTTGCAAAAGCATACATGAACTCGGCAGTTTCCTGCACCAGTTTATTGTACTTCTGAATCACTTCGTCTGAAGGATTGGAACGGTAAACAAGCTCGGCCAGATAAATGAAATGCGGTTGTTGCCAGATCAGGAAAGAACCTACATTGGAAGGTGCTTCCGTACCGCTGGGATCAGTCATCTTCATCCAGCGCACACCGGGGAAACCCTGGCGACGGGCTATTTCACGGGCAACGGGTTCTACGGTTTCATACCAACCCAACGTACGGTCCAGCAGATCAGTATGTCCCCAAAGTGGCTGCCAAGCTTGATGCCACCAAATCATTTCGAGATGGAACTTACCGAACCAGGAATTATAGGTCAGACCTGTTTCCTGCGGGGGTACACTACCGGCAGACTGGATAGCGAGAAGATACTGACTGAGTACCACACGACGTTCCAGCTCCCCGGCACGCGGATCGGTGCAATGTGAGAAATCGACAGCAGCGCCATTCGTCCAGAAGTTCGTCCAATAAGAGGCACTGGCAGCAGCAGTTTCTGTGAAGGCAGGCAAGACCTGATCTGCGACAGGCTCCTCAGCAGTAAAGAGACAGGAGAATGCCAGCATATCTTCATCCGGAGTCAATACGAAATAGTTCTTGGATTTCTCGGTCAGGTTGGCTTTGCCTTCCCAACGCAGAGTTACATAATAAGTGGTTTCATCGAGCACACGCTTCAGCACGGCACTTTGGGCATCCTGACGGACAATGGTTGTAGAATGTTTATCGTTCGCATCCCAATTGCAGGCATCATCAGCATGTGCACCCGTAGGATACGGAAAGCGCAGATTGATACCGGCATGTGCACGACTGGTGACACTGGCGGAAATCATATCCTGATCGGGATGGCAGACTGTCTGTACATCGAAAGCGTTACCATTCAGTGTGAAGTGGCTGGTGATTTCACCTTTCCACATATTCAGTGTTTGACGGATATCGGTAATATCGGATGCTTTCACTCCCTCACCCAGTTCCAAGCCGACAATACCCAGGTGCAGACGGTGCGGATTGACGCGGAACCAGTCGGAAGCTTCTTTTTGCCGTCCCGCTTCCTTGAACTGGCAGGCGTAGAGTTCTTCGTGTCCACGGCCGAAGTCAAAGGCTTTCAGGGTCTCTTCAGACTTGTATCCCTGCGGATTGGCAAATGAATGCCAGCCCCACTGGCTCTGTGTACCCAAAGGCACACCCTTACTATACATAGACGGGAATGTTTGCAAACCGGTAGCATCTACCGTGAACGCAAATTCACCATTACCCACGCTGAGCGAAGCCAACGAATCGAACGAGGCTACTTGAGGATTGTTACGGGCCACCAATGCTTCACGGTCTATCGGAGCTTGTTTCTCCGAACCACAAGCCGTCAGCACGACGGCGGCGAAAAGGGAATAAAATACTTTTTTCATGGTATTCTTGATAACAGATAGTTAGATTAATAGTCGGGACAAAAATAGCAGTTCCTTGCGAACTACGCTCTGTATGCTTTGGCATAAATGATAAGGTAAATGACATTTACTTTATTATCAGTCCTTCACAAGAGCATTGAGATAGACTTCGATATTCGTATATTTTCCATCCAGCGTGTAGACAGCCGCATCCGAAGGGTCATCCGGATTCAATCTGTGACGACGTTCCCAAGCATCGGGCATACCGTCACCATCGCTGTCGAGCGGTGCTTTACCTGTTTTCAGTACGGGCCATCCTCCTACATCGTCCGGTGAATTGATGATGCCGTTGACACCGAATGTACCTATTCCTTTTTTCATCTGCCGCAGCACTTCCTTGTCATAGCTATCACGCTGAAAACTACAGCCGACAGACTTCAGTACGCGACGGTAAGCCTGGGCCGGTTCATCTTCCGAGATTACCGCATAGGGAAACGGCTGCTCTACCAGACAGGTGGAAGTTTCCTCTCCCCTCTCCGGACGTGCTTCAGGTGATATGCCGGAATCCGGTGCAGCACTTTTCCGGTGAAGGATGTAAGGCTTCCCGGCACAATCACGTACTCCGATACGATTGTCACGGGTGACAGCCTGATCGCCTGCCATCACATTATCTGCTACGTAATAACGGCCTGTTCCATCCTCTGCCACATCGAGCAGGCGATGATGCTGGGATGCCGGTCCCGGTTTATAGTAATTCTTCACCATATTGATTTCCCCATGATGACCGCCACCGTAGGCAGCTTTAAATCCCCAGTTGTAGACTACATTATTGCGATAGTCCACCCATTTAGTCCCGTCTACAGAAGAGAAACGGGGGTTACGGCTGGCATGGTTGGCCAGAAGGTTATGATGAAAAGTCGCTTTATAGCCACCCCAGATACCACCGAAACCATGGCTGCCTTTGGTATGCACCGATGCATTCAGGCTATGGGCCACAAGACACCATTGCACGGTCAGGTTTTCTGTTTTGTAGATAGACAGGCATTCGTCGATGCTCCAACTGACGGAAAGATGATCGAGAATCACATTTTTCTGCCCATACCGGCCACCACCCAAGCCATCACTGTCCAACTGATGGCGATCACCGACACGTACACGAAGATAGCGGACAATGACCTGACTGGCATCTACAATGAGAGGATAATCTTTCAGACAGACACCCTGTCCCGGAGCAGATTGTCCGGCAATGGTGATACTGTCGTTCTTTATACGCAGGTGGGATTTCAATTCGATGGTACCATCTACAGCAAAGGTTACGATACGGGCCCCTTCTGCTTCTACAGCCTCACGAAGACTGCCCGGACCACTGTCATTCAGATTGGTTACGACAAAGACGCGTCCGCCACGTCCGCCCCATGTATACTTGCCATATCCCTCGGCACCGGGAAAGGCGATTGGTAGCGACGCTTCATCGGCAAAGGCCATCGCATGAGATGTCAGTTGCGCATGCACACAACTAACTGCCGCCAGCAATATGCTGACGGCAATAGTAATAGATTTCATAGATTATCGTATTTTGTTTACTTATCTAAAGTCGAACATCAGATTCAACCGTAGTCCTTCGTCCCCTTTCTTGATGCGGATAATTCCCGGCTGACTCTGCGGACCATGTTGGCTGATGGGCTTGAAACAACGGATACCCGGAATATCGAGCAAGAAAGAAATATCTCCCGCGGGGAAGTCGGGCATGGTATTGATGCCATCCTGGCGGCCGTGGGGTTCTTCGGGCGTGAATACCCGCAGGAAGATGCCATCACTGGCGGCATACACGGTGAAAGGAACCGTAGAACTTTGCAGGGTAGCCCAATAGAAGTTGGCATGATAGCCCTTGAATTCGGGATACACAAGGCGGTCGGTGCTTTCACCGGTAATGGTATTGTTATAATCTTTCTGCCAGATGCCATAGTTGGCACCGGGGATACGGTTCTTCCAGACACGGTACGGACCACGTCCCATCCAACGCATGCCGGAGCACTCGGATTCGGGATATGAGAAAGTGAGTCCGAGGTTCAGGACTTCGGTGTCGGTAAAGGCGTCGTCGAAGCCACCGCCACCGGAAGCACGGTTCAACAGCACGGCATCCATAGAGAGGAGACCGGCTGGGGTAAGACGCCAGACGATGGAGTCGGCAGCGCCCCGATAGCGTGCACAAAGAACAGCATCACCATTTTCCGTACGAGCGGAGAGATTGGATAGGATCATCTTCATACCCACGGCAACGGGACCATCTTTCAGAGGGATAACCCGACTGTCGGCCTTCCTTATCACGGAAGTGATAGTAGCGTCACTCTTCCGGAAAGAGACGGTAACGGCAGGGGAATGCAAAGTAATCAGAGTATCGGTTTCTTCAACACGGCAATTACCCGTGGCCGAAGTTTGTGAAGCGGACGAATGAGCATTTGCCCGCAGTTCACCTTTCAGATAATCTTTCGCATAATGTATCGGGAAGGTACGTGTACAGATACTTTCGCCATCCACTCCATACGCTTCAAGTTCCAGAATGTCCCCCTCAAAAAGCTTGGGAGCAGTGATTCGGGCGAATCCTGTCTCACCGGGAACCAACGAAGGGAGTTGTACCATTCCACTATCTACTACCTGACGCCAGGTTTGGGCACCTCCATCGGCTACAGATACCGGGCTGCCCACGGCTTCACCTTGCAAAGGCGATGCACAATGGAGTACGCGCCAACGCATAGAACACTTGTCCAGATTCGTAAACAGGAATCGGTTCGATACCCGGAATTCACCACGGAACGAGGGGGTAATCATCAGAGGTTCCACATAGATAGGTGACCAGACTTCACGGACAGAATAGTAACTGCCCTCCTTTTCGCGATAGGGACCAAGGATACCATCCGGGGCATTGTAATCTTCACTATCCAGTGCTCCGCCACGGTCGGAACGGCGTACAGCTTCGTCGCTGTATGCCCACATGAAGCCTCCGGCAAAGAGAGGATGGGCGGTGTAACGTGCCCAGAAATCCTCCAATCCGGCACCATGTCCCTGGTCGTACTGGCCATGCATGAATTCGGCAGGCATGAAGACTTTATAGCCATTGGTAAAACGGGCCACTCCGGTGAGATAAGCAGGATAGTGGTGTGTATCGAGTTCGTCGAAATCCGCCCAAGGGTGGATGACATGACGTTTTTGCGGGTCGTAAGTACGGAACAGGCTGTCAATTGCAGTATTCCATCCACCTTCGTTACCATTACTCCAGAGCACGATACAGGGATGATTCACGTCACGCGTCAACATTTCACGGACAAGGCGGGTACCTGTAGGGGTATCATAAGCGTCTTGCCAGCCAGCCAACTCGTCGATGTAGAGCAAGCCAAGGGAGTCGCAGGCATCCAGGAAGTGTTCATCGGGGGGATAGTGAGAACGAACGGCATTCATGTTCATCTCTTTAATGAGCTTGACATCCTGTATGCTGAGTTCTTTATTCGTGGTTCGTCCGCCATCGGGGTGGAAGGTGTGGCGATTGATGCCTTTCATAACAAGCTTAGTACCGTTCAGGTAGAGTCCGTCGCGAGGACGGAAATCAATAGTGCGGAAGCCGATGCGGGTATCCATGGAGTGAATGACGTTTCCTGCCTTACCGAGCAGGGAAACTGTAAGCCGGTAGAGTACAGGGGATTCAGGAGTCCACGGAGATATACCGTCGAAATGAGCAGTCAGCAACTGAACGGAATCTTTAGTAACTTTCACGGGACGGTGTCCGGCATCCTTGGCAGATATCGGTGCCACTTCCATAGAAAGACTTTCTTCTCCGGTGGTGCCTTGCAAATGTACTTCTACTTTTAGCTCTCCATCCGCACGGGCATCTACAGCAAGACGTTCGATATGTGTAGCCGGCTTTGCTTCCAGCCATACGGGGCGATATATTCCACCAAAGAGCCACCAGTCCGCCTTGCGCTCGGCAGCGTTGATGGACTTGTTGTCAGAGTGCTTTTTTACACGAACTTCAATTTGATTGTTGCTTCCGAATTTCAGCAGATCGGTGACGTCATAAGAGAAGCGATAGAAGCCTCCCTGATGTACGGGGCCTGCGGATTGACCATTAACGAAGACTTCGGTATCAGTCATTACACCACCAAACCAGAGACGTACATTCTGTCCCTGCCAGTCGCGGGGAACACGGAAAGAGCGCTTATAAGTACCTTCTTCCATCGAAGGATTCTTTACTCCGGGTTTCTTATACCAACGGCCATAGGTATATTCACCGAAACCTTGCAGTTCCCATTGTGAAGGAACTTCTATTTTACTCCAGCGCCCGCTGTTGTTTCCTTCGGAGACACGAAACTGCCAGGTCACGGTGTTACCCAACCCTGTGCCGGAGAGATATTGACGTTCTGTTTCCTGAGCTTGTACAACCCAAGCTGTCAGTAAGAAAAGGATAGTACCAAGAAAGTGCTTTCTACTCATAGTATTTGGCTTTATTATTCGATTTTACAAAGAAAGACATTCTCTGGCAAACAATAAATAAGCAGAATGATTTTCTGGCTGTACAAAATGACGGAGAGATAATCTCCACTTCTTTCCACTTAGCTCTTTATATCACAAGAAGTCACTCATTCCGCTTCATTGCGAACAAAAAGCTATCAAAACAACCTTTTTTCAAACAGAACATTTTTCACAAACAGTTCAAATAGAATCCGATTGCATAATCCACGGAATATAAATGCAGCATTTTTGTATAAAGCAGGCCGTATATGCAATACTTATGCAAGAAACTATAGATCTTTCACAAACGAACTATGGATCTAACGCAAACAATCTATGGATGGAACGCATCTGATCTATAGATGAAGAACAAACGATCCATGGATCGAACATAAACGGTCCATGGATGTGAAACAAACCATGTATTTTCAGTGGACAGACCATCTGTTTTTCTTTTTTCAGAGTTGTACGTATTTCTGTATTCCACTTTCAATCAGCAATATGCTGATTTCCGTTCGTTTCTTTTCATTCTCCCCCTCCATTGGACGGAAATATCGCATTCTCATTATGCATAAAAAGCAAAGTGTCAAAATGCTTTCCGCTTTATCTTCTTACGTATCCAGAGGTAATATCCCGTTAACGGAAGACTTGCGCCTATCAATGCAGCAATGAAGGTCAGTATCCGCGTCAGCATACCGCCCCAACTACCCACATGCACGGAGTAAATCCAACCACGGATTTTACCGGAATCCTCCAAATCCTTGTATAGAGTAGTTTCGGTTATTTCACCGTTACGGGGATTGAATTTATAGCGGTCGGTTGCCCGCTGATTACCAAAGCGACTGAAAGCAACACTGGCGGAACCGTCGGATACACTGATTTGTTTGTAACCGGGATTTGCTTGGGCCAGTTGTTTGTACACCTGTTCCCAATGGGCATAAGGAGAACGCCTATGTGCACCACGGCCTTCTGGCCTGCCACCTTCACCTGCGGGTCTTTCACCTCTGTTTCCGGAGCGTTCACCATGACCTTCCTTACCCTCCGGTTTACCGTTCGGCTTCCCGCCTTTAGCCGTAGCGTTGGCTGCCGCATTTCCATGCCCCATACTAGGCTGCACTTCCACGCCAAAGGTTTTATAAAAGCCCGTTCTATACCACTGGAAAGACCATGTCAGTCCCGTAAGAGCCATAGCCAACAGGAAGACGAGTGTATACATTCCACCCGCCACATGCAAATCGTACCAGAAGCGACGCCAACCTTTATTTGCTACAATCTTCAGACTGTTCTTCAATGCCTTGCGCGTGCGCGGCCACCAGACGACGACGCCTGATATCAGCACAAACACAAACATCAGCGTACTGGTGCCGACAATCATCTTGCCCCAGAAGATACCGCCATCCTGCTTCATGCTGTCCAGCAACCAACGGTGCATCCGGAACATAAAGTTGAAAAAGGGTGCACGCTCATATTTGCCCGTAACCTCACCCGTATATTGGTCCACATACATAGATGCGCGACGGGGTTTGGAAAGCGTCACCTGGTAAGCTCGTTCGGGATCAAACGAGACATTGACACCAGTCACTGATACGCTATCGGGCAAAGTTGCCGCCACTTTAGTCATCAGCTGTTCCATGGGTAACGGAGCAGCCTCAACCTTTTTCACAAAGTAGAGATCACGGTGGCAAAGTTCCATTACTTCTTTCTCGAAGACCAGTGCTGCGCCCGAAAAGCAGATCAACGTAATCAGTATCCCGAAAGGGATGGAAAGCCACAAGTGTATATTACGGAATATCTTTCTCATTATGTCATTTTATGAAGTTCGTAAAAAAGAGCCTGGCCGGCATATACCAGCAGGCTCTTTATCCCTAATTATAATTAATGAATGATCTTTCGCTTATTTAGTAGGTGTCAACCGGCCTACACCGCTGATTTGAGTAGCCTCAATGGTGACTCCCTTTGTTGCAGTGGCACTCGACGGATTAATCTTGTAAATGGCAGGATAACCCTCAGTTGTCGTTACAGTCAGATAAACATTGCCATTCTCGGTATAAGGCGCATTGCCGAAGCCGGAAATCAATTCAGTCTCAGGCAAGCCGGTTACATAAGTCAGCTTCTTGTCGCCCGCTTTGAAGATAGCCAGTTGATTGGCAGTAAAATCTTCTTCAGTCAAAGCACGGTCATACATCAACATCAGGAAGTAATCACCCGTAATGTGCCAGCAACGGAGGAAAGATTTTCCGCCACTCTGAGCTTCCAGGTCACAATAGTAATCATCAAAGTCTTCCGTACCGTTAGGAATACGTACTACACCGGCAGGCAGAGTGGTCTGCTGGCGCACGTCGTCCATTGTCTTGGCAAAACTGGGAGAGAAAACGTAGATATCACCGTTGTCTGCTTCCCAGATAGTCTGGTAATACTGCGACTTGTTTCGTCCGCAAGCATAGCTGATTTTATCTGTACTGATAAGTTTCTTGCTGGTAAGAGTTTCATCATCAAAGATGGCTACCCAACATTCATTCGGATATTGCGTCCATTGCAATTCTCCTTTCTTGTAGCTGCTGCTGTTTGAGCCGCCGTCTTCCGTCTTTATCAGGTCCTCATTGCCCGGCAGCACCCACTCGCCATTATTGTACGCCGAACCATACTGGCTCAATCCCATCGGGACAGCTGCGCTATAAATCTTGTTACCGTGTTGCAGAATACCTGCCAGTGTCACAAACTCACCATTTCCCAGGAAGTTTTCCGAGAGATAAGCCTTGTTCTGTGTATCATTCGTCTTATAAGTTTCGGCCGCTACATCCAGATAAGAGAGCAGGAACGTCTTAGGCAGATACCCGTTTTCATCGGCATAACCCGTATATCCGTCGCCTGTAGAAGACGTGATGATATATCCTTCGTAAATGCCATAGCTGGTGAAACGCTTCACTGCATACTCGCCCGAACGCGCCACCATTTCATAGTTTGAGTTCATTACGAATGAGCGGGTGGTACCGGCATTACCCTGATTGTAGGTCAAACCATACAGGTATTTGTCTTTATAGAATACCCACTGCGAAGCTCCATCATTCACAAGGCCATTATTTATAGCAGACACCGTACCTTTATCCAATGTTTCGGAAGTCAGCAAAACGTTCGTAGTATTTCCCGAAGCCGTAACGGAAGATGCTATTACATACTCTCCTCTGCCCTCGGTGCCATTACCCAGGCTCGGTTCATTGTCAGTACACGCTGTCAGTGCCAGTCCGGTCATTGCAGTTGCAAACAGTCCGGTCAAAAAGTTATTCTTCTTCATCTTGTTTTTACCTTTAATTTAATCTATATATATAATCCATGAATCTCTAATTACCAAAATACACACGCACCTTGCCGTAGAATGCCCGTCCGGGCTTCTGAAGGCTGAAGTTATCATACAGTTTCTCGTTTGTAAAGTTGCGGCACTCAAACGACAGGTTGTAACGACCACCGCGCAAGCTATAAGAAAGAGCCAGATTGTGCGAGAACTGGTTAGGCACCACATAATCATTCTTATTAGACCCGATGTTGGATGAATAATAAGTGAAACTGTGCAGATATTGGTTGTCGTAGGACATTGTCAGTGTATTGCCCTTCTTTCCGAGGTTGCGCCAGTAAAATGTCACGTCCGAATCGGCAAACATATATGGCAGGTTGGGCATACGTTCTTTGTAGGCAAGGTTGGCCGCACTGCTGGAAATCGAAGTCTTCATATTGTCGCGCACATTCATTTGCGTAAAGTTTCCCCCGATGCTCAGCCATCTTCCGAAACCGTATCGGGCGGAAACGTTAAAGCCTTTTGTCAGCACCTTACCGTAATTTATATAAGTAGCAGCCGACTTACCTCCACTCAGGTCGGCAATGTTACGCTGGATATAGTCCTTTGTATTGCGGTATATCAAACCACCTTCCACATATACGGAGTGACTGCCGAATGTCCGGGTGTAGCTGAGGTTAAGATTCAGGTTGTCACTGTTCTCCGGTTTGATACCGATATCTCCCATTTCCAAATCTTCATCACCGAACATCTCTTCAATAGTAGGCAGGCGATAGGCTTTCTCATAAGACAACTTCGCCTGCAGACCGGGTAATATGAAATAGGTCCCCGCTGCACCATACCCCATGGAACTGACATCGCGGGTGGTGCGTACATACTCACTCTGATTACTGGATGTAGCCATCGGACCTCCCACAAACTGATGGTAGTATTTACCAAACACGGAGAAGTTCCAATTCTCAGATGGCATCAAACGATAGGACAGTCCGGAAATGTTCTTACGGGTTTCCTTGGCGATAGCTTCTTTCTGCTCTTCCTTGGCAAGCAGTGAAGTATTGGAACGGTGAAAAGCATTCAAGACATGATTGAAAGTCAACATCTGTACCTTATCAATTCGATAATTCACAGTCAGCGTACCGTTCCAGTTATTATTATCCGCCCGCGAATATTGGTAAGACTGTTCACCGGGGGAGTTCATCAAAGCTTTCTGCCCGTACCAGTTGTACTTATAGGAAGCAGTGTCCACATTGGTCGTTTCATTCTTATTATAATTAACGGTCAGTGCCATATCCAGCCCCTTAGTCAACAAGTCACGCTTGCTATATTCCAACGACGGCATCAGTGAATGACCTTTACGATGTTTCTGACCGTACACAATCTCCTGGCGCACACCCGTCTGTATATCTTTATACATATGTGAGTAGGTGAAGCCCAACAACAGTCGATCCGCCCATTCTTTATCCACAATGCCAATCTTTCCGATGATAGCTTCGTTATGGTACGTATCATTGAAACGTTTTACACGTACTTTCTTATCTCTGTCGATTCTACCGGTTTCGAAGTCCTCTACCGGAGCCTCTACATGATAGTCGTTATCCGAATAATTCTGGAAAGCATTGATTTCATACATAAACCCATTCTTGAAAGTTTGTCCGAAGTTGACGTATGATTTATGTGTATTAAACGAGCCATAAGAGTAGGATGCATCCAGGAACCAGCGACGGCGCTTCTTGTTAGTAACAATATTGATGACACCGCCAATAGCATCGGTACCGAATCCCACAGGCACTACCCCTTTATAAACTTCAATCCGGTCGGCAAAATTTACAGGAATATTATTCAGTCCGAAAGAGTTTCCCACTCCTTCCTGTGGTACACCGTCAATGAATATCTTAACGTGCTTCCCGCTGAATCCGTCCAACATGAGTTGCATATCCGAACCTACGCCACCCGATTCACGAAGTTTCATACCTGGTGCTTTGGTCAAAGCGTCACTCAGATTCTTCGTAGTGTTCTGCAGTTCTTTCGTATCAACGGCCACTGCATTGAAGGCTGACCTTTTCAGTCGGGTCACCCCTGTAGAAACGATGGTTACTTCATCCAATTGTTGTGTCTCGGGAGTAATCGCGAGATTCTGTTTCACTCGCTCTCCGGCAATCAGCTTCACTTGCTTCTCAACCGTTTTATAACCGATGGCAGACACTACCAATGTATAGTTGCCAGCGGGCGCTTTTATATGATAGATACCTTCTTGATTGGTAGTTCCACCATAGCTCGTCCCCTTCAAGTAGACAGTCGCGAAATCAACAATTTCTTTTTCTGTAGACAATATCTTACCGGAGACCATCGCCCTGTCTTGCGAAAAGGCAGATACTGAAGGAATTAACAGGACAATAAGAACGAAGAGTTTTATTATATTTGCTTTCAATTTACAAAGAGTTTTATGCAGTTAATAAATCGCCGCAAAGGTCCTCATAAAAGGGAAACAAAACAATCGCTATATGCAGGTAAATATCTCGCAAGTATATCCGATAGAGTAATACACCACAATCGCTATTAATAGGTATATTGTGTTTTTTGCAAAAAACTTCTATAGTTCTTTACAAACAAAAGAGGTGGCATACTCAGAATGAGTATCCACCTCTTTATTCACTAACACCTACAGATTCTTATTGATAACAAGGATGTTGCTGTCCGGCAAGCCCCGGATTTACATCAATGATATTAGTAGTATTAAGTGGAAGTATTTCCACCATGTTTTTCTTCATACCATAAAACATATCCTCAATCCAAACATTTTTGGAGGCAAATCCTTCCACATCTTCTACTGAGAGGCCACCTTTCTGCTTCACTGAATGGCAACCGAACATATTCAGAATGGTATAAGACGCTTCTGTAACATTGGCACCCTCGGGTACAGAGCTCTTAGTATAGTAAACTGTGCCGGTTGTTTTATCTTCATAAAACGTACGTTCCAAGAATCCTTCTCCGGAAGCATTCAATCGATTCAGTACAGAGTCTTCTTTCAAAGTGAGATTCAATGTTGCAATGTCAGCCTTACTCATTGTGATATGGGGTACGGCAATGATTGGATTCTCAAGAGTCCCTTTCACTTTCTTATAAGCACGATATACATCTACATTAGCATACGGTCCCTCACGACGAGCCAATTGATACAGTTTCTCTTTCTCAGCCGTCAGATGGTCAACCAGAATACCCCAGCGAGCCAGGTCGCTCTTGCGCAATGATTCATTGGAAAGTTCCAATTTACGTTCCTTGATAATAGCATTCTTGAAGTCTTCATAACCAGTCGGAATAGTACCAATCTTTGATTCATCATTCTTGTAAGCACGCAGACGAACAGTCTTCAGTGCATTAATAGCAGCATCAGTAGGGCCATTATTCAATTCGTTTAAGGCTTCAGCATACATCAACAATACATCAGAGTAACGTAGTAGCGGAAAGTTGATATTACGTTTACTATCAGTAGCACCTCTGTCTTTCATCCAGTCAATACGGTATTTTCCAATACAAGCACCTATATAGGTACTCATCTGCAAATCATCATTAGAGAGAATGCCATAGTTGCAGACTGACACATCTCTACGCTGATCTCCTTCACCAAATTCAAAATAAAGGGTCGGCATAGCTACCATTTGGGCACCACCTTTACCAAAGGTAGAAGAACTACCACTGGTGGGAATGCCGTTAGTATAACCTGTACGTACATCTATGGAGTTAGGACCATACCAGCCATATTCAAACATCGTCTCATTATTATATGCTTTCACAGCCAGATCGCGGAATACTTTATCATAATCGTCCAACAAAGTGTTTTCCTTTTTATTGATTACAGCAGCACATGCATCTGCTGCAATCTGGAGTAATTCCCTCACACGAGCAGCATCTTCACGCTTTGCAATCTTCACTGTACTCTTATCGTAAGGTACCGTATTCAAGTCCCAACGTAAAGAATATCCGGCAGCATACAGAGCTACACGTGCCAGAATACCATAAGCAGCATTCTTTGTAAAACGTTCGGCAGTAGCTACCATACCCTCGCTTTTCCAGGGAAGCAGTTCAACGGCACGCTGCAAGTCAGCCACACAATGATCCCAAATTGTATCACGGCTGACACGTGAAGAAGAGAAAGTAGTCAATTCCGAAGTTGGAGTACTTGTGTAAGGTACATCACCGAAATAACGTACGATATTCCAATATGCATACGCACGAACGGCTAAAGACTCTCCCAGCAACGCATTGATTTTCTTCTGTTCGCTTTCCGAAGCTCCACTCATATTAGGCAAGTTCTTTATACATACATTGGAATATTCAATGGCTTTATACATGCTGGTATAAGTTGAATTCAACATACCTGTAACGTTGGTATAGTCATAGTTGGACATATAATACTTGGAATTTGCCTCCGTAGAATTTGATTCGTCCGTACCCATCAGCAATTGATAACCCAATTCTTGAGTGTGTAGATAAGCATAAGCTCCCACGACTGTCATTTCAGCTCTACTTACAGTTTCGAAAATAGAAGAACTATCAGCTTTTGATTCGGAGGGCATATCCAACCAATCTTCACAAGAAGCAAAAGCCAACAATACGGCCAGCAGCCCTAATATATTCAATATCTTTTTCATAATCATAATCTATTAAAATGTTAAGTTTACACCTAATACCCAACTCTTAGAGCGAGGGTAAGAAGAATTATCGACACCAGGAGTGAGTGCACTGCTGGAAGCAGCTACTTCGGGGTCATATCCCGTATAGCCGGTGAAGGTATGAATGTTGTTCAGAGTACAATAAACACGCGCATTACTGATTTTAGCTTTCTGCACCAAGGTCTTCGGTAAAGTATAACCCAGCGTAATCGTATTCAAACGCAGATAGGACCCATCTTCCAGATAATAACTACTGTGGTCACTGATAGCATTCTTATTGTTCGAAGATATATTCCAAAGAGTGGAAGCATTGTATTGATTAGGATTCATGGCTGCCAAACGAGTCAGTTCCGTAGCCTCTTTACCCGTTTGAGGATCGATCAATGTAAAGCGGTTTGCCATCTTTGCCAATGTATTCTGATTTGCCATATACGGACCAATGAAACGTTGGGTACTCATGTTGAATACTTTGTTTCCATATACAAAGTTCATAAATACAGTCAGGTCAAAGCCTTTATATCTGAATGTATTATTCATACCACCAGTAAACTTAGGCTGGGCATTGCCGATAACGGTACGGTCATTGATAGAGTATACAGGTAACCCTTTATCATCTACTTCACCTGCAACATTCTTATATTTCACGTCACCGGGTTTTACTTTCGAGCGTGTGCTTCCTTTCAAGTAAGGAACATCAGGATTCAATGTATAAGTACCATCAGCATTTTGTGTAAAGTCATCCGTAGTATAAATTCCATCATAAATAAGGCCATAGTATTGCCCCAAAGGTTTACCTACCTCAATCTTATATCCCATGCGTGAATCATAATCCTGGATGAAATAATCCGAACCACTCTCTCCATACAAGTCCATAACCTTGGAACGGTTGAAAGCAATATTAAAATCTGTGGTCCAGGTAAAGTCTTTCGTACGGATATTAGTAGTATTCAATACGATTTCAACACCACGGTTACGGATAGCACCCAAATTTTGATATTGTTCCGTGTATCCCGTAGAGCTAGGAATCTTATTCTTAATCAATAGATTATCGGACTGATTGTTATACCAGTCAAGTGAGAGATTCACGCGGCTACCGAACAAAGATACATCCACACCTACATTGGCAGTAGTGGTTTTCTCCCATTTCAGATTCTTATTACCTAATGTAGAGCCCGGTACGTAAGTTATGAAATCTCCACCATTATATCCATAATGCCCTGAGCCGTAATTGGTAGCATACATATTGTTATCAATATTATTATTACCGGCAACTCCATAACCTACACGTAACTTAAGGTTATCCAGGTTTTCAAATCTTTTCATGAAAGACTCTTCCGAAACACGCCATGCCACTGAAGCAGACGGAGAATATCCCCACTGATTTCCACGGGCAAATTTAGAAGAACCATCCGCACGCATCGTAGCGGTAAGTAAATAACGGCTATTGAAATTGTAAGAAAGACGTCCAAAGACAGAAACCATACCGTTCTTATTCTTATCTGATTTGTAAGTATATGGAGTTCCCATTGAAACATCATTCAATCCGAAGTTACCGTCAGAGAATTCACGATATTCGTTATCCAATTTCATATCTTCATCGTAGATCGTTTCCTGACCTAACAATACTGTGAATTGGTGTGCATCAGCCAGATTAAAAGCATAACTTAGCGTATTAGTGATCTGCCACGAGAATTTTTCACTATTATTTCTATATCCATAGCCATAAGGACTTTTATTAGCCTCAGCTTGTTTGGTAGTACCATCATCCCAATAATCCTGACGTATTTGTCTCCACAGATAACTTCCTGCCGTACGGAAAGTCAAATCTTTCATCAGATCAATTTCCAAACCTGCATTCACTGTTACTAAACGGGTATACTTCTCATTTGTAATAGCTCTGTTATCAAGGATCGGATTTCGGGAATCATAGTTATTGTCATTCATGATATCACCAATTTCGGCACCAATATCCGAACCTACCATCTGTTCGTTAGTCCATCTAGATCCACCAGTAATCGGCTGTAATATAGTTTGTTTCAATTTTCCGCCTAACGAGCCACCACCTTCTACTTTGGTCATCTGGAAGCTGGAAGAGAAATCGAAACGAACGCCTTTCCATAATTCATGGTTAATCTTTGCACGGATACTGTTCTTCTGATAACCATGTTTTTCCATAATACCATCTTCACCAGTATAGTTATAGCTCAACATATATCTGGTCTTATCAGTACCACCATTGATATTTAAGTTATGGTTTTGAGTAATACCAGTATCACCAAATACCAAATCCTGCCAATCGATACCAGCACGGTTACCATATTCCTGTGAAATACGGCTATAAGCTCCGGTATAGAAATCGGGAGAATTAATGTCACCACCAAAGAAATTGGCAAAATCATTCTGCCCTCCGCGGAGTGCTTGGAATTCATATTGATACTTCACATAATCTTCAACACCCAGCAAGTCTAACTTCTTCCCCAAGTGATCGAAGCTGACAAATGCATTATAAGAGACTTCTGTCTTGCCAGCCTTACCGGATTTCGTAGTAATTAAAATAACACCATTAGAGCCACGTGCACCATAGATAGCTGTAGCTGAAGCATCCTTCATTACATCAAGGGTTTCAATATCGTTAATATCGATATTCTGTAAACCATTATCCATCTGGAAGCCATCTACAATATACAAAGGTTCAGAACCCTGTGTGATAGATGTACCGCCACGCACTGTAATGTTAATTTCAGCTCCCGGAGCACCACTTTGCTGAACAACGTTCACACCAGCAGCCTTACCAGCCAGAGCCTGGGCTGCAGTAGTAACAGGTGCCATCTTCAAATCATCAGAACTTACGGATACAGAAGAGCCCGTTAAATCTTTACGCTTTACTTTCGCATAACCAATAGCAACCACCTCTTCCAGCATTACGGAAGATTCTTTCAAAGTGATGTCGAAATGTGTTTTACTGCCAATCAGCACTATCTGGTTGTCATAACCAATAAAGGAAACCACCAATTCTTTGGCGGAAGCAGGAACAGAAAGTTTAAAGTTACCATCCATATCGGTAATTGTACCAATAGAATTATCACCTTTTACAGTTATAGATGCACCAATTACTACGTCGATAGCATCTCTGACCGTACCAGTAATCGTCTTGTTCTGAGCGAACAAACCAAGGGGACAGCTTATTAACAAAAGCATTAACAAGCACAGATTTTTGTGTAAGATTCTCATAGATTATTAATATAAATTGATTAATAAATAAATTCAAGCCTAACAATAGCTTGCCCGACCGTTATCGAGCACAGGTGTTGCGTCGGCAAAAATAAAAAATACAGCAGTTTCATAAAATATCAAATTTGACCGAAATACTTATTTTTTTGACTTTACACGAAAAATGAGATGAATTGTTTTTTCGAATTAAGATAATCAGAAAGAATTGCTATTATTTTTGATCTATGACGTAGTTATTTTGATTTTACTCAAGCTCCACATACAGTCTAAAAAGACTTTCATTATATGACGCAGGGCACCGCCTTGCATAATTATATATCCCTTTTGAACCCTGAAGGGGGTGCGAATTGGATATCGCATCCCTTCAGGGTTCAAAAGGAGAGGAATTCTGTGTATTAGGAGATGTCCTATGCTATATAAAGTTTTCAGACTATCAGGATATAAACAAAACTTAAATGATTTTACAGCAAGTCTTCTTCTTCCACATTAGTTTCGCGCCCGAAAGACCTGTATTCTAATGGGGTAAATCCTGTACGTTTTTTGAAAAGGGAAAAGAAGTGTTCAGTAGATTTATAATCGAGCATAAACGAAATTTCCTTTACCGATTGGGAAGTGCCAACCAGTAACTGTTTTGCTTTGCGCAACTTAAGTTCCTGGAAATATTTAGCAGGTGCATATCCTGTATAATCCTTAAATACTTTGCGAAACCAGGAATAGCTAATATTCAATTTCATTGCCAACTCTTCCGGATCAATGTCTTTGAATATATTCTCATTCATTATGATTTTCGCTTGCTCAATCTTTTGATCTACATCACCTATTTCAAATATTTTATTTTTAGAGATGGAAAGGATCATCCCTATCATATGTAGAACAATGCCAGAGAGATATTGCTGGGAAGAGATTTTATCCGCCTCGGCTATTTCCAAAGCACGTGAAAAGAGAGTAACCAATTCCTCATTCAATCCGACCTCCAATATTTGGTTATCTTTAGAAAGGAAGCCTCCTCTCAGCATATCATCGATGACCGGCCCCTCAAAACCGATATAATATTCATTCCAACCTGTTTGTTGATATGGATGATATGTATGCCATTGCCCAGGGAAAAGAACCATAAGTCTGCCTTTACAGACTTGTTTCTCCGGAGTAGTATCGGAAGCAAACAAACCTCGTCCTTTAGTTATATAAACCAACTGATATTCACGTAAAACACGCCCCTTCTGGGCATTAAAGAAATAGCCTGAAGGGTGATCCTTCAAGGGATAAGGAGAATTTGGCTGAATGGACTGGAAACCCACAGTATTTACCCATAGACCAAATTTCTGGTCCATATCATTCACGATCAAATATTTGAATTCAACCCCTAAATCATTATAGTTCTTAGTCATAATACGTGTTTTACATAATAGATATGTGGCAAAAATAGAAATTATTTATGAATAAAAAAATGTCCGTTCCGGCTTTATTCTAAAATATACCGGAGCGGACTAATAAAAACGAGTAATAGGGGAAAGACTATTTTTTTACAACAATTTTATCATATTGTTCTTCGGCCTTTATTTCTGTATACTTGGGGGCATCTATCATTTCGACCAATGCACGGAGTACAGGACCTTCACCCATAGGATCATTTTCCTGTGTAGGACGGTTATAATAATATACCAATGAAGGCATGATACCTGTTCCTACACAAATAGAAGTAACATCTCCACTATCAGAAATCTTTTTCATCATACCTTTCAATCCCTGCTCAGCTACGTATATGAAATCAGGATGTAGCCATCCTTCTTTCACACCACGGACAATACCAAAAACAAACATTGCTGTTCCTGTGATTTCTTCATAGGAATCTTCTTTATCCAACAACTGATGCCAAAGTCCATTCTTACCTTGATAACGGGCCACACCACTTGCCTGTTGGCGGAAATTTTCGATAACAGCTTCACGCATCGGATGATCTTTGGGCATCATACTAAGCAGATCAGCCTGTGCCATAAATACCCATCCGTTAGCACGGCTCCAGTGAGCTACTCCATGTTCCTTGTTGTCCGTATGATAACAATGATAATAAATCTGTTTTTCAGGACACCAAAGATAACGGGTATAGTTTAGCACCTGATTGGCAGCATCATTAAAATACTTCTCATCACCAGTCATTTTACCCATGCGTGCCAGGAAAGAGATTGCCATAAAGGCATCATCTGCCCAAATCGTATTGACATGCGGCCATATACGGGCAATAGTTCCATCCACCAAACGAGGTTCACCATAATTCAGGTGTTCGGCTGTTTCATTAACATAATCCAGAAAAGATTGATTAGGATATCTCATCTGCAGTTCAATCAGACTGGCTCCCATCGGGCCATTATCATCCAGACGCTTGCCACGGAAGATCATGTGCCAACTCAATTTTCGTACGGCATTCCAACCATCTTGTTTAAAGGCCTCATCGTACTGTTTGCGAAAGAATTCGAGATTACCTTCATTGAACACAAAATTCATGTTCTTCAAAACATATTTCTCATACTTCTTGTCAGCAAGTTTATCCCCCAGTTCCATGAGAGCCATATTGGTTACACCATTCGTATAATGCCAGTTATTGTACTTGCATGCTACCTTCACATTCATGTCAAGAGGTAACTTCTTGACGGACTTATAAGTTTCACCAGTCTTCGTATTCTTAAACTCGTATGTGGTACTGGCAAGAATGCGGTCTGCAATCTTTACAGCAGCTTCTCTTGCCGTCATATTGGTCTGGGCGATAAGAGTTGTCACTGCCAGCAGCAGGGCGAGGGAGAAGAATATTCGCTTCATATTATACTTTTAAAGAATTAGTAAAGTAGATAGTAGCCAATAAGAAATGCCTACTATCTACTTAAAAATCATTTAGGCAGATTAAATGCACGAGTCATTTCCTGCATTTGCTCCTGGCTCATACCGTCAGGTTCAAAGCCCATATTTTTGGCGGCAATATAAATCAGAGCAGACTTATTCAGTACATCCACCTGATCAAAAGCTGCCATAATATCCACATCTACTGCGAATACACCATGCTTTTCCCACATGGCCACATCATAATCTTCTAATTGTCCGATGGTAGCCTCTGCCAATTTTACGGAACTTGGCAATTCATAAGGAATGATACCCAAACCACGTGGACAGAAAGCCTTAGTTTCGGGAATCATGCTCCAAAGCAAATTGGTAGCAACATCTTTTTCAAGGAATTTCTTACAATGAGTCATAGCAATCAATTCAATGGGATGAGTATGCAATGAAGCTTTATAAGGCGAACCTTTCTCAATCAGACGATTGTGCACACTGAGATGGGCTGGTAATTCAGAAGTTGGCATCACAGGATGATCTGCAATAATCACATAGCTGGCACAGTCGTCCAGAATACGGATTACAGAACCATGTTCCATCGGCCAGCGAGCCAAATCACGCATACGCTTATTAGTTCCTTTGCAATAGAAATAACAGCCTTTCAGATAAGGTAGAGTAGCACCTATCTGCTTTACATCGCTTATAGCAGGCAACGACTTTATCCCATTGTCTACAAATTCAGTAATATTCAGTGTGATGTTGCCGCCATTACGTTCAGCCCACCCTTTTTGCCAGAGATATCCGGCAACTTCTGCCGCTTGATTGACTGCATAGGTCAATGCCTGGCGATTTTCGAGAATTGATTTCATATTAATATAATTTAGTTACCACTTTATACCTGTGCCATTGCCACTACTATAATGGAAGATATCAGAACCACCAAGCCTAAGATAAGAACGGCAATCGTAGTATTGCTGACACCTTTCCACTCTTTCAGTAAGATACCCCAAACATTACTGAACGTAACATTCAGTGACATCAGGATACTCCAGGAGAAAGCAAGAAGTATAGGACTGTCTGTCAGGAAACTCTTACCCATTTCAAGACCAAAGAACTGTGAATACCACAGTACACCGGCAAGAGCACAAAATAAGAGATTATTCGTCAGTACCGCACCTTTTACAGAGAAATATTCCTTACCGGTTTTATTCTTGATATTCTGCCAGATGCAATAAATAGCATTTGTACAAAAGCCACCGAGAGTAACCAGGAAAATTACGGGTAACCCAGCATAAAGAGCTTCTACTCCACCTGCCAAAGCTGCTTCTTTTATAGGTGTTCCGGCATCCAGTCCAAGAGCAAAACACGCACTCATCACACCTGCCAGCAATGCCACGAGCAAACCTTTCGTCAAAGCAAAGTCCTTAACAGCTGCCCGTTTTTCTTCTTCCGTCATATTCTTGGAGCGAAGACTACCGGCATATCCGATGATAGCAATACCAGCCAGCGTTATACAGACGCCAATAAGTAGCATTAGTCCTTCACCATGCAGCAAATCTTTTCCGGCAAACAAAGCGGGGAAGAGTGTTCCGAATCCGGCACATGTACCGAGGGCAATACTTTGTCCAAGTGCTACACCCAGATAACGCATACTCAACCCGAAAGTTAATCCGCCAACGCCCCACAGGACGCCATAAATCATTGCAGGCAAAGCACCACCTGCTCCCCAGAGTTCTAACAGTGAACTTCCTGCCGGAATAGCAAGTAATGCTCCCAACAACGGAAAAACAAGCCACGCAAAGATTCCCTGTACAAGCCAGAAACTTTCCCATGACCAATTTTTCACCTTATTGATAGGCACATACGAACTACTCTGTCCGAAGCTCCCGATAGCTATAATCAACAATCCTATCAGTGTATTCATGATAATAACATTTAGTGGTTAGTGATAAGTGCTTAGCACAGGAAAACGCACAAAGATACTGCTTTCCCACTAAACACTCACCGCTAACCATTAATCACTTAATTACGTTTCGACGTAACGTCTGCTTCGTATTTCTGTATCTCAGTAATGAATTCTTCACCTACAGGTACACCGTTCTTCAAGCAGAACATATCCCAAACTGCATTCCAGGGTAAAGATTTTCCTTCTTCGAGCAAAGCAAGACGCTCAAATAACTGATCATTTGCTTCATATTTGCGCAAAGTATCCAGCGGCTCCAACAGAGCTTGCAACACACATTTCTGTGTAGCGCGGCTACCTATAACATACGCACCGATACGGTTGATAGAAGCATCAAAATAATCCAGACCGATATGTACGCGATCCAAAGCATTACAACGTACAATTTCTTTGCAGAGATCCATTGTTTCATCATTCATAATCGTCACGTGGTCAGAATCCCAACGTACCGGACGGCTCACATGCAACATGATTTCCGGAATAAATAACAATAGAGAAGACAGTTTGTCCGCAACGCTTTCAGTCGGATGGAAGTGACCAGTATCCAGTGTAACAATCTTATTACGACTCACACCATAACCGATATAGAAGTCATTGGAACCTACCGTATAACTTTCCAGACCGATACCAAATACTTTAGACTCCACACAGTCTTTCATATTCTTGTATTCCACTTCGAAAATGCGATCCAGAGAATCCTTCAGTAAGTCACGATACAACATACGGTTCACTGTGATATCCTTGCTACCATCATGTACCCACAGATTCATGATACAAGGATCACCTTGGCGCTTACCCATCTCTTCTGCAATAGCACGGCAACGTTTTGTATGCTCTACCCAGAAGTCACGAATACCTTTATCAGGATTAGAGAGGGAAAGGTTACCACTCTTCGGATGAGAGAAAGAAGTGGAGTTGAAATCCAACTTCATATTATTTTCAGCTGCCCACTGTATCCAACTTTCGAAGTGAGCCGGTTCTACTTGGTCACGATCAACAAATTTACCACCGAAGTCACCATAGATTTCATGAAGATTCAAACGGTGAGTTCCAGGAATATAGCTGGCTGCTTTCAATACGTCTTGTCTTAGTTCTTCCATATTACGAGCCTTGCCAGGATAGTTTCCGGTAGCCTGGATACCTCCAGTCAACGCACCCTGTGCTTCAAATCCGGCTACATCATCTGCCTGCCAGCAGTGCAGGGAGAGGGAAATCTTTTGCAAGGCATCCATAGCTTTCTCTACATCTACGCCGATAGCTGCGTAACGTTCTTTTGCCACTTCATAGGCTTTCTGAATCAATTCTTCTTTCATGATGGTACTAGTTTTTAGTTATTAGTTATAATTTATTAGTTATACGTTATCACTGACAAGTAATATTAGGCTAACTGCAAGAAATGCAGATAAGCGGTATTCCAAACTTCAACGTTCTCCGGAGTAAAAGTCTTCAATGGAATAGAACGATTAATAAGCTGACGCATGGAAACAACGTCACTTGCTGCACCTGCTGTGAGAGCTTGTATCATTACGTTGCCGATAGCAGTTGCTTCCGACGGTCCAGCAACTACAGGAATACCTACCGCATTGGCAGTCCACTGATTCAGCAAATCATTACGGCTTCCTCCTCCGATGACGTGCAGTACTTCTACAGGACGGGGAGAGAGGCTGCACAGGTTCTCCAAGACCTGGCGATAGCGCAGTGACAGGCTTTCAAAAATACAGCGTACAATCTGCCCACGTGTCTCTGGTATCGGTTGATGATGGTCAGCGCAATAAGTACGAATAGCCTGTTCCATGCTCATCGGGTTGGCAAACAAAACATCATCCGGATTTATCAGACTACGGAAAGGTTCGCATGCCTCTGCTTCAGCAATCAGTTCAGGATAAGATATTTCTTCCCAATCATAACGGCAGCGTTCCAACAACCACATGCCACAAATATTCTTCAGTAAACGAATCGTCCCTGCAACACCTCCTTCATTCGTAAAATTCAGTGCTTCTGTTTCTTCATTAATAACCGGCGCATCTGTCTCCACCCCCATCAATGACCATGTGCCACTGCTCAGATAAGCAAAGTTACGGTCCAATGCTGGTACGGCAGCTACAGCGGAAGCTGTATCATGTCCGGCAACAGCAATCACAGGTATTGCTCCCAGTCCGGTAATCGTTTGTATTTCTTTGGTCAATACACCTACTTTATCACCCGGATATACAAAACGTCCGAAGTTATCTTCCGTTAATCCGAGTTCTTTCAGCAATGCCGGTTCCAGACGACGGGTCTCAGCATTTACCAACTGAGCCGTACTGGCAATGGTATATTCAGTCACCATCTCTCCTGTCAGTAAATAACTAAGTGCATCCGGCATGAAAAGTATCTTATCAGCCATTTCCAGTGCACTATCTTTATTCCGGCGTAAAGTATCCAACTGGAAAAGCGAATTGAAATTCATAATCTGAATACCTGTCCATCCATATACCTGCTTGCGGGGAACGCGGGCGAAGAATGCCTCAGGAGCTCCCATCGTATGCGGATCACGATAAGAATAGGGCTGACGAAGCAGAGCACCATCTTTACCCACACATACAAAATCTACTCCCCAGGTATCAATTCCGATAGAGGTTATCTGCACATCGTCCATCCGGGCTGCCAGTTTCAAACCTTCCAAAATATGACGGTACAATTCGTAGATATCCCAGTAATAATGTCCTCCAACTTCAATCAGATGGTTAGGAAAGCGGTTCACATCTTGTAGTTCTAATCCTTGCGGAGTGAATGTTCCCAGTATGGTACGGCCGCTGGTAGCTCCCAAATCAACCGCAAAAAAGCAATGTTTCATGATATTAAATAGATTTTTGACGATACAAAAATAGGGGATTACTCCCCTATACTCTGTATTAGTTTTGACTGAAAAGATGTTATTTCTGATATTCTTACCATGAAAAAACAGAATGTACAAAGGGAAGAAATTACTCTACCCCTTCACAGTAACGAGTCACAATCTTCTCCCCTTCCGTATTACGGATATTCACATTCTTCATACTAATATTTTTGCTATAAATAAACTCAGCACCCAATTTAGAAGTAATGTCTATATCTTCTAATATAATACCATCAATCGGCATTTCCGGGATACCATTAAAGAATAAAGCACGACGTGCTCCGGCACAAACCAGATTTTTCACATGAATATTGCGGAAACAAGGCGTAGTCTCATCCACCGGCATCGGCTCCACTTTAGCAGGTACAGTTTCACCGCTTTCCAGCACTTCTACAGCCGACTTTCCACCATAATAAAGATTAAATGTTATCGGTTCGGTCGGAATATCCATCATAGATATATTCCGTATCCATATATTCTCCACGACTCCTCCACGTCCTCGTTTACTCTTAAAACGCAGCCCGACATCTGTACCGAGAAACTGGCAATTGCTAACAGATACATTACGCACTCCCCCACTCATCTCGCTACCTACCACAAAACCTCCATGGCCTTTGAACACCGTACAGCCGTCTACTACCACATTCTCGCAGACACGCCCCCTACGCCGGCCGTCCTCATCTTTACCGCTCTTCAGGCAAATACCATCATCACCCACATCAAAAGTAGAGTTCACTATCAGCGCATTCTTGCAAGACTCTAAATCCAGACCGTCACCATTCTGTGCATAATTCGGATTACGCACCTGCACTTCTTCTACCAATACATTCTCACACATTAGCGGATGCAGATTCCACGCCGGTGAATTCTGGAAGATAACCCCTTGCAGCCATACATTCTTGCATTCTATCAGACTCACCATCACCGGACGAAGAAAATGACGTACACTCTGCCACTCTTCCTCTGTCTGCAAATTCTGAGGTACATTCATATTACTGATGGTATCCCCTTTCAATGTTTGCGGATAAGGAAACCAATAAGTGGGACGTTTGTAAACTCCACCACGGGCTACAGTTTGCTTCCATACACTCTCTGTAACTTTCTCCCGTTTCAGAGGACGCCAGTAGTGCCCGTTACCGTCGATGGCACCTTCCCCCGTTATCGCTACGTTTTCCAGATTACGACCGGATATAGGTGATTGGCAACGACGGGTATCCAAACCCTCAAAAACCGTTTCCACCAACGGATACAAATCTACGTCCGGCGAAAAGAGAATAATAGCGCCTTTTTCCAGATGCAGGTCAATATTACTTTTCAATACAATAGGACCGGTGAACCAAACACCTGCAGGGACAATCAAGTGCCCGCCCCCCTTTTCTGCTAAGGCATCAATGGCCTTGGCAAAGGCTGACGTACAAAGTTCTTCACCATTACCTATTGCCCCGAAGTCAGCAAGATTCACTTTACGGTCCGGAAATATAGGAGCTTCCACCCGTGGCATATCAAAAGGCAGGTCACGGTATACAGCCTCATACTTATACGTGGAAGATTGATGCACTCTACCCTCTTGAGCATTCAAAATACCTGCCAACCCCAACAGGCAAAGCATAATTAAATTCGATTTCATTGATTATAGTTTTAATTAAGTTTCTCAAGTAGCCTGAGATCCATTCAGGCTACTTGAGAAATTGAAGTTACATTATCATTTTATACTCTGCATCGGAATCAAGCGCACAGGCCCCAACAGACCACTTGGCACCGATTCCCACTTTCCATAATTATCCTTCTTATAATGGATATTCACAATATTGGCATCTTTATAAATACGCCAGGGCACATTACGACGATCCATATCTGCAATACGGTTGGCAGGCAGATTCGTTACTTCCACTTCAAGTGTATTCACACCCGGACGAAGATATTCGCCCACTAAACAACGGTAAGGAACAGCAATAAGCGTAGCTACCTCTTGTCCGTTAATGCGTACACGTGCACTCTCGCGAACATCTCCAAGATCAAGCATCCATTCTCCAGCCTCAGCAGGAGTTTTCAAAGTGAATGTGGTGGTATAGCAAGCTGTCCCCATTGTATTTTTCACACCTTCGGCAGCAATTTCCGTCCACGAACCAAGAGAAACACTATCCGGTACATTACTTACCACAGGTATTGCTTCTACGAAACTAAATCCCCATTTACCGGCAAAAGTACAAGTACCCGGAAGCATCTTTGCCGCTTCATCCTGAGCCATAGATGTCCAATACCCATATTCCGGTACGGAAACATCTTGATCTGTAAATGTTTTCAAAATTACAGACTCACCGGATGCCAATTGCAGGAAGACTTCTGTCCTGCCGTTATTCTGACGCAACCGCGCCTTACCGGATGTACCATTCATCGGATTATACAGCATTGCAGAACGTGCCTGTACTGCCAATGGTATCCAACTTTCAGTGTCTTCTGTCTTTAAAGCTGAGATAAAGTAGTGGTGCCCTTCGGGATGTGAGCGGCGGATGCTACTCAATCCAAAAGTAGTTTTCATTTCTTCGGGAGCAGCGGCCGTGGCAGCCAGTGTGCGGGCATAATCTGTTCCGAAAAGGACATGTCCTTTTCCTTCCCGTTCCTTTATTTGTGCCAAAGCTTTATTAAACTCTGCACGACGTTTACCCAAATCATTCAATCCCGGTACATCTTCCGGATACTGTTCCAGGAAAACAACCGTAGCACCCTCATCCGCCAGGCGAAGTAATTTCTCCATCACATCAGCAGGCATCAAACGTGCACCGGGAACTACCAATGCTTTATAAGAAGCTCCACCGGAAGTCAATATCTTACCGTCCTGACACATAGCGTTACGGATAAAGTTATCGGAAATATAATCCATATCATATCCTGCACCATAAATGCGATGCACTGCCTCTATAAACCGAGGAGCACGTTGTGCCATCTTATGAATATCGAAAAGCAACAGACGGCCGTCCTGATCGTCCCACAAATCATAAACGGGCAGGTAAACCAGGAAGTCATTATCCGGTTGTCCCATTTGCAGGAAGCTCTGGCAACGGGTGACATAATCAAAGAATGCCGGAGCATCCCGCCAGATATTATTTGTAGGACTCATATCAATAGAAGCATAAAACTTCCATCCCGGCCATGCGGCCTCAGCCGGCGAGTAAGTCGTTCCATGGAAATACATGTGATTCACACCGGAAACGAACATCAAATCCATATCGGGCTTACACTGCGATAGTGAAGTACGGAAATGCTCTGTCAACCAAGTGAATGTCTCCGAAGTCGTATAAGGTTTTCCTGCGATATGTGCCGCCGAAGAAGCATATTTCAGCATGGAAAGATCAGAGTCGTTAGGACGAGTCAACGAGTCTTTACGTAGTCCGCGGATACCGAAATCCGACAGGCCGAAACCCTCACATTCGGGTACATCGACCGTTGCATAAAGATCTATCAGATTGCCGGGTGAACCGTGCGCCTGATTGCGGGTACGTGAACCATGTTTATGTGCCCAGTCCGTCCACTGACGGGTAAAGTTCTCCTGAAGCAGTTCTGCAAGAGTCTCACGATAATCGGAAATGATACGGCGGGTAGTCTCTGTACGTTCTTCCGAAAGGAAATCGGGCAAGTACTCCTCCAATTTATATCCACGACGAAGAGCAAATTGCTCAAACAGGTCACCCGTCCAGTCAGCACCGTAAACCTCATAAGAATCATTAAAGAAATTATGCGGATACTCAGTTGGAGTCCCGGCTGTTCCATTAGCTGTCTTTCCAGAGAAAGCCTGTTCAAAACGATTCAAGTAATTGGACACAGCTTTTGCCGAGAAGTGATTCATCACATATCCTTCACCGCCGGGTGCAGCACGTTTTACCTTCTGGAATGTTTTTCCCATGAAAGCGGCAATCAAGCGCCACTCTCCTTTCGGAGCTTTCCATACCAGCTTTCCGTTTTCTATCTTCGACGTCAGGTCATAGCAACGCACTGCTTTTTGTTCCTTCGGGGTAGAAGTGTCTGTCAGAACCCTGAAAGCCATCAGCCGACACAGTTTGGCATACGGACGTTGTTTTTCATCCGTCACTTCTATGGTTGTTTTCAGGCGTTCGCCGCCTTTCAATGTATATTCTTCAATCAGTAATTTACAGGCAGCATCTTCTATACCCACTTCCGGACCACCAAAAGGCCATCCCGTACCCGTATTCATATCAATCTTCATGCCCAGACGCGCAGCCTCACTTTCCGTATGACGCAACATCTGCATCCACTCGGGCGTAAGGAACTGAATTTCGTTTGCGTCATTGCCCTGCACACCATAAATAGGAGTAACTTCCATCGTACCCATTCCGGCTTTGGAGTATGCTTCCAGATTACGAGTCAGATTAGCCGCATCTACTGCACTCCCCATCCACCACCAACGGGCACCGGGTTTAGCTTCCGTGGTTACCTCAGGCCACGAGATGTTCTGTGCAGAAATAGTTCCGGCACAGAAGGAAGCAAAGATTATTGCCAATAAATTCTTTTTCATGATATATATTATTTATAAAAGCGACAGTTTGTCACTTTCCCAGCTCAATGCACCCCATAATAAACGGTCCAGTTGCTTTCGCATCATTATCCCGCATCTTTTCACCTATATAATATTCAAAGCTGCCATCGCGATACGGATGTCCACCCAAACCGCCTACCTGACAGCAACGTGTCAATGTCAATGTACCATCCTGACGTTCTACCATCAATTTGCTCTTCAATCCGTTGAAAGCCTTCTCCGCCACTGCACGATACTTTTCATCAATATATCCCTTGTTCACAGCTTTTGCATAAGCATACATGAATTGCGTTGTCACAGATGCCTCCGGGAAGTTTCCTTTCCGTTTCGGCTGATCGAGCACCTGATACCACAAACCATTCTTATCCTGATATGCAGGCAACACCTCAGCCAGTCCTTGTATCCAACCGATCATCCGGGCACGCCCTTCATGGTCTCCCGGAATATAATCCAATGCATCCACCATCGCCATAAACCACCAGCCGATACTGCGTCCCCAGAAGTTAGGGGAATGCCCGGTTTCCGGATCGGCCCAACGCTGGCTCTTACTTTCATCCCAAGCATGATGATAAAGCCCGGTCTTGGCATCATAGGTATGTTTCTGACAAAGCGTGAATTGTTTCACTGCCTCATCAATCCATTCGGGTTTATTGAATTCTGCACCATACTGGGCAAGGAAAGGGGAGGCCATATACAAGCCGTCCAGCCAAATCTGGTGTTGATAAACCAACTTATGCCAGTAAGCACCTTCCAATGTACGCGGATGATTTTTCAACTGTCTGACAAGGGCATCCATTGCCGTCTTATATTTCTCCTTACCAGTTTCACGATACAAGTCGAACAAAACCTTACCTGAATTTATATAGTCAAGATTGTATGTTTCCACACGATACAAATGGATTTCCCCTTTGTCATCAATCAATGAGTCTGCCCATTGCTCCACATAGTCAAAGTAACGGCGCTCTCCCGTCTTCTTCCACATTTGCAGCATCGCACAGCAACCTACCCCTTGTGCATACCCAAAGAAAAGACGCTTTCCATGATCCAACTGATACGCCTGCGGAAAACGTACCATCTCCGAATCAGCAAACCAACGGGCATACGAATCCGGTTGCCATGTATCCGTACGGAAAGGAGTAGCCGGGAAGCCTTCTTTATTATAAAGATTCACGCGAAAGAAGTTGCAATACGCATAACGTACAGCTACAGGCGCTGCAACCTGTGGAGCCGAGACTTCCAGTTTATCACCCTTAATTACAGCCGTAGCCGGATAGAAACGACGGTCGGCCCCGGCAATAATAAAACCTTTTACCGGTTCATTGTCCGGAGTCATCAATCCCTCTCCGACATAATCGAAGCTCAAAACAGCTTTGTTACCCTCTATTTTCATAGCTTTGAACAACGGACCGGAATAGGTCACATCCTTGCCATACTGTTTAGCCAGCGCCCAGGCTGCCAGACGTTCACCTGTCACAGTCTTATTACGGGGATGAATATCAAGCGAATCACCTACATCGGTAATCACAGCCATACCCACATTCTTCAACCCGCTTTGCCATGTTTTCAGTTGTGCTTCACGGATGGTTGCCGGTTGCCCATATTGCGGAGCTATCTGCACAAAGTAGAACGGCATATCCGGTTGTTTCCACTCTTTACGCCAGCTATTTATCATATTAGTGAATACCTGCTGGTATTTATCGGCACGAACTGAATTAGATTCACCCTGATACCAGATATTACCTTTCACCGTATACCCCAAAATGGGATATATCATACCATTCCACAAAGTTGCAGGTACTTTACAGTAATTCTTTTCTTGCTTCACGCCTTCCAATGCAAAGTCTTTCAGCACATCCGCATAAAGAGGGTCCTTCTTCATTACGTCCAGTTTCGTCCACGACTCCGCATGTGTTCCGCCCCAGGTAGATTGAATCAAACCCACAGGCATCTTCAACTCTTTATGTAATTTACGTCCGAATACAAAGCCTACAGCCGAGAAATCGTACAGATTCTTCGGGTTACAAACCAACCATTGTCCTTCACAATCATCCACTTCACCGCCGGGTGCCAACTGGTGCTCCACATGGAACAGACGGATTTCAGGATAATCAGCATCCTTCATCTCCTCCGTTTCATTCAGCATTCCGGTCTTCCACTTCACGTCCGGATGGCGTGATACGGGAAACTCCATATTGCTCTGTCCTGTGCAAAGCCAGACTTCACCTATTAATACATTATTTATAGTAATCGTATTTTCACCACTGACCGTAATGGATTGATTGGTCATTGCATCCGGGGTTTTCAGCTTTAATGTCCATTTACCATTGGCAGTAGCTTTTGCTGTTACTGCTTTGTCTGCCCACGATGCTTTAACAGTTACTTTTTCTCCGGGCGTAGCCTTGCCCCACACATTCACTTGTGCGTTTTGCTGCAATACCATGTTATCTGAGAAAATGGCAGGAAGCGTCACCTTTGCTTCTATGGCGAGAGAAGCAAACAAACCTAATACAAGGAAAATTGAAAATCTAAGAAGCTCTTTCATGTGCTTTTAATAGTTTATAGATTCACATAGATTAATTTATAAAACATGCCAATATCTAACGGCACAAAAATAGGGGTTTTGATGGAAACCCCTATTTTATATTTTGATAGTTTTCTTATTGCTTTTGTTGTTTCCATAAATAATAGGATCAACATTATCTATTCCTTTACCTTAAGCCAGCCCCAAATCGTTTTCTTTCGGGAAATGCCAATTAAAGCAGTCCCCATCAGGCAGCAGGCACAGCGCAGCTCTCTATTGGAAAGTTTATTCAGATTATCAACAATACCTGGTAAGGGGTAATTCTCTTTAAAAAAGGAAAATACATCGGCTGAGTTTTCTAAGTCGGTTTTCATTTGGCAGGAGCAAGTAAAAGGTTCATCCATCGTGTTATAAGTTTTAAAGGTTGATGTTGTCCCTATACCTTTCTAATAAAATGGCATGGGAACTATTGACATATTATTAACTCTAAGGCTCTGGTAAACCCGCAAACAATAATAAGCAATAGCCCCACGCCAGAATATATATAACAAAGTTATATGTAATCCAGACGTGGAGACTTTCACCTATTATTCGCGTTTTTAAAAATTTACCAGACTTTTAGAGTTACGAATAATAAAATGATCTCCAAATCGCAAAATACATCTCTTCACTATTGAAGAAATATGCAACAAAGATACATAAAATATCGGAATAGAGATTATAGAATACGATAATTAAACATGAGCACTTATTTACAAACAATGTATACTTAAGGAATAGTCGCATACTGAACCTAATTCAGTCGTATAGTGAATGCCATTCAGTCGTATACTGAATAGAGTTCAGTATACGACTGAATGAATCCCCAGATTTAGCAGGTAGAAAGTGTATCCCGAATATGACTCACTTTGCTTACAATCCCCGGCTTTAATTGCATATATTTCTCGATTTATGCATAAAACACAGCATTCATAGTATAAAAAGTATAAAAATTCTCTCTTTAGTGCATATTCTTTCCAAAATTATCCCTACTTTTGCGCCATTCTTAGAATAATTATACAGAAAAATGAAGAAAAAAGCCAATCGGTTAGACGCCATCAAGATGATTATCTCAAGCAAAGATGTCAGTTCTCAGGAAGAACTGCTGCAGGCTTTGAGTAAGGAAGGCTTTGAGCTGACACAAGCCACTCTCTCCCGCGACTTGAAACAACTGAAAGTTGCCAAGGCGGCAAACATGAATGGGAAATACGTATATGTATTGCCCAATAACATCATGTACAAGCGTTCCAATGACCAGAGTGCCAGCGAAATGCTGATGACCAGCGGTTTCGTTTCCCTGCAATTCTCCGGTAATATTGCCGTTATTCGCACACGACCCGGCTACGCCAGCAGTATGGCCTATGACATTGACAATCGCGAATGTCCCGCTATCTTGGGCACCATCGCCGGTGACGACACCATCATGCTGGTAGTACATGAAGCTGCTTCGCACAGCGAGGTACGCGAATTCCTGTCACAAATCATTCCGAACATTAAATAAATAAAGAACGAATCAATAAGAAATGGATACCAAAAAAGTGGACGTGATGGTGGCTGACGCCTCTCACGAAATTTATGTGGATAAGATTTTGGATACCATCAGAGAAGCGGCCAAAGTACGTGGAACGGGCATCGCAGAACGCACACACGAATATGTGGCGACAAAAATGAAAGAAGGAAAAGCCATCATCGCCTTATGTGGGGACGTGTTTGCAGGTTTCAGCTACATCGAAAGCTGGGGAAACAAACAATACGTCGCTACTTCCGGTTTGATTGTACATCCCGACTTTCGCGGCATAGGATTGGCTAAGCGTATCAAAATGGCATCTTTCCGCCTGGCACGCTTGCGATGGCCCAACGCCAAAGTATTCAGTCTCACCAGCGGAGCTGCCGTCATGAAAATGAATACGGAACTGGGATATGTACCTGTTACTTTCAATGAGCTGACAGACGACGAATCCTTCTGGAAAGGTTGCGAAGGTTGCATCAACCACGATATATTAGTAGCCAAGAACCGCAAGTTCTGCATCTGCACCGCAATGCTCTACGACCCGGAACTGCATGAAGATGATAAAATTTAAAAAACAAAGGATATGGAAGATAAGAAAAAAGTAGTAGTCGCATTCAGCGGCGGTCTTGATACTTCATTTACGGTAATGTACCTTGCCAAAGAAAAAGGGTACGAAGTGTATGCAGCTTGTGCAAACACCGGTGGCTTCAGTCCTGAACAACTGAAAACGAACGAAGAAAACGCCTACAAACTGGGCGCAAAAGAATATGTTACGATCGACGTAACTCAGGAATATTACGAAAAGAGCTTGAAATACATGGTATTCGGCAACGTGCTGCGTAATGGCACCTATCCTATTTCCGTAAGTTCCGAGCGTATTTTCCAGGCACTCGCCATTGCACGTTATGCCAACGAGATTGGAGCAGACGCTATCGCTCATGGTTCTACAGGAGCAGGTAACGACCAGATTCGTTTCGACATGACATTCCTCGTACTGGCTCCGGGTGTAGAAATCATCACACTGACCCGTGACATGGCATTGAGCCGCCAGGAAGAAATTGATTATCTGAACAAACATGGTTTCTCAGCAGACTTCACCAAGCTGAAATATTCCTATAATGTAGGTTTGTGGGGTACTTCCATCTGCGGCGGTGAAATTCTGGATTCAGCACAAGGCTTGCCCGAAAGTGCTTATCTGAAACACTGTGTAAAGGAAGGCAGCGAACAACTGCGTCTTACATTTGAGAAAGGTGAACTGAAAGCAGTAAACGACGAAAAATTCGACGATCCCATCAAAGCCATCCAGAAAGTGGAAGAAATTGGTGCTGCTTACGGCATCGGTCGTGACATGCATGTGGGTGATACCATTATCGGCATCAAAGGCCGCGTAGGTTTCGAAGCTGCTGCCCCAATGTTGATTATCGGTGCACATAAATTTCTGGAAAAATATACGCTGAGTAAATGGCAACAATACTGGAAAGACCAGGTTGCTAATTGGTACGGTATGTTCCTGCACGAAAGTCAGTACCTGGAACCGGTAATGCGTGACATCGAAGCAATGTTGCAGGAGAGCCAGCGCAACGTAAACGGTACAGCTATATTGGAACTCCGCCCGTTGTCATTCTCTACAGTAGGTGTAGAGTCGGAAGACGACCTTGTAAAAACCAAGTTCGGTGAATACGGCGAAATGCAAAAGGGTTGGACAGCAGAAGATGCAAAAGGCTTTATCAAGGTTACCTCTACTCCGCTGAGAGTATATTATAACAACCATAAAGACGAGGAAATCTAAACATGGATACTAATAACAAGAAACTCACTCGCTCACGCAGTGACAGAATGCTTGCCGGAGTTTGCGGAGGTTTAGCCGCCTACTTCGGACTCGATCCATCACTCGTACGTATCGGTTATGCATTATTGACATTTTTCACCGTATTTGCCGGTATACCTGTATACCTTATAATGTGGCTTATCGTTCCCGAAGAAAGAAACTTATATAACAGATAAAGAACATAGTATAAACTAACATGATTAAAGTAGGAATCATCGGCGGAGCCGGATATACGGCAGGTGAGTTAATTCGTTTGCTGGTCAATCATCCGGAAGCGGAAATCGTATTCATCAACAGCTCAAGTAACGCCGGAAACAAAATTACCGACGTACACGAAGGATTGTACGGCGAAACGGATCTTGTCTTCACCGACGAGTTACCTTTGGATGAAATTGATGTATTATTCTTCTGTACCGCTCACGGCGATACGAAGAAATTCATAGAGAGTCACAACATTCCTGAGGAGTTGAAAATCATCGACCTCTCTATGGACTACCGTATTGCTTCTCCGGAACATGATTTTATTTACGGTCTGCCGGAGTTGAACCGTCGTGCTACTTGCAAAGCAAAGCACGTGGCCAATCCGGGCTGTTTTGCCACTTGTATCCAATTGGGCTTGCTACCCCTTGCCAAGCACCTGATGTTGAACAACGACATCATGGTGAATGCTATCACCGGTTCTACCGGAGCTGGCGTGAAACCGGGATCAACCAGTCACTTCAGCTGGCGAAATAATAACCTGAGTGTTTATAAAGCATTCGATCACCAGCATGTTCCCGAAATCAAGCAATCCCTGAAGCAACTGCAAAATAGCTTTGATGTGGATATCGACTTTATCCCCTACCGTGGCGATTTCCCGCGTGGAATTTTTGCCACCATCGTAGTAAAAACCAAAGTTGCACTGGATGAAATCGTCCGCATGTACGAAGAATATTATGCAAAAGACTCTTTCGTACACATTGTAGAGAAGAACATCGACCTGAAGCAAGTGGTAAACACCAATAAGTGTCTGTTACATCTGGAGAAGCATGGTGATAAGTTGCTTATCATCTCCTGCATCGACAACTTGCTGAAAGGTGCCAGTGGACAGGCAGTACATAACATGAACTTGATGTTCAATTTAGAAGAAACCGTCGGCTTGCGACTGAAGCCCAGCGCCTTCTAAGTAATTTGTATTTCGTAATTTATAATTAAAGAAATGAATTTATTCGACGTATATCCTCTTTTTGACATCAATATTGTCAAGGGAAAAGGCTGCCACGTATGGGACGAAAAGGGTACTGAGTACCTCGATCTCTACGGCGGACACGCTGTTATCTCCATCGGCCATGCGCATCCGCACTACGTGGAGATGATAAGCAAGCAAGTTGCCACGTTGGGATTTTATTCCAACTCTGTCATCAACAAGTTACAGGAACAGGTTGCTGAACGCTTAGGAAAAGTTTGTGGTTATGATGACTACTCCTTATTCCTGATTAACAGCGGTGCAGAAGCTAACGAGAATGCCTTGAAACTCGCTTCGTTCTACAATGGACGTACACGTGTGGTTTCTTTTAATAAAGCATTCCACGGACGCACTTCACTGGCTGTAGAAGTAACCAACAACCCAAAAATCATAGCTCCCATCAACGATTGCGGACATGTCACTTATCTCCCGCTGAACGATATCGAAGTTATGAAAGCCGAACTGGTGAAGGGGGATGTTTGCGCAGTAATTATTGAAGGTATTCAGGGCGTAGGTGGTATCCAACTGCCAACGGATGAATTCATGCAAGCCCTGCGCGAAGCTTGTACCGCCCATAACACTGTACTGGTTTTAGATGAAATTCAAAGTGGTTATGGTCGTAGCGGTAAATTCTTTGCTCACCAATACAACGGTATCAAAGCAGATATTATCACTGTAGCCAAAGGCATCGGCAATGGTTTCCCTATGGCAGGTACACTCATCAGTCCGATGTTTACTCCGATTTACGGACAGCTGGGTACTACCTTTGGTGGTAATCATCTGGCATGTAGCGCAGCGCTGGCAGTACTGGATGTCATAAGTCAAGAAAATCTGGTTGAAAATGCAGCTAAAGTAGGTGAATACTTAATGACGGAACTGAAGAAATTCCCACAGATCAAGGAAGTTCGTGGGCGTGGTCTGATGATCGGTCTTGAATTCGAAGAGCCAATAAAGGAACTTCGCCTGAAACTTCTGAAAGAACAACATGTATTTACAGGTGTCAGTGGTACAAATGTACTCCGTTTGCTTCCGCCCCTCTGTCTCAACATGGAAGAAGCCGATCTCTTCCTCGAACGTTTCAGAAAAGTACTTTAAAGTATATTTGACTATATAATCAGCAATAAACAGGCAGCCCATAGAAACTTTTTCTGTTTAGATAGGGCTGCCTTCTTTATTCTAATATCTATTCAGGAAACAGAATTTTCACAACTAAATACTTTCTTGAATCAACTGCGCCCATTCAGGAATAACATCTACATATTGCTTTACCATATGTCCATCAGTCAAACGAAACAAGAGTTTGGCATCAACATCGTCTGCTGAATTATCATAAACATATACTCTATCCACCAACTTTGCAACCAAGCAGCAATTCAAAAGAGACTTTTGATAACGGGAGATTATTTTAGTAATTGGTACATCATGTCCTCCTTCCATAACTCGGTTTGCAATACGAGCAGCATTTATCGTAGGAGATTCAGTACAAACAAAAAACAAACGTACAAAGAAACCGGCTTCAAGAGCCCTACAGATATAATCTACTTTATCTTGTATAGATAAAACGGTCTCAAATATCAGACTTTTGCGTTCTTCCAAACACTGTTCTCTCAATTCCTCGCAATATTTCACAGCTTGCATCACTGCTTCTCTTGAGTTCCAGTCGCCAAATTGTTCCTGTGCCACAATATCCGGATTTATATAGATGGAATCTTCCATCCATTCATGATGGAGTATTTTGGAGGTTACAGAAGTCTTTCCGGAACCATTAGGGCCGGCAATAACAATAAGGACAGGTTTATGACAATTATTCATTATCAGTATCGGTTTTACATTCCCCTAATCGTTCCTGCTGCTTGCGAATAATCTCTCTCCGTTGTATTCGAGCCGCCATGCGAAGATCTGTGAAAAACCTTTTATGAGCTTCTTCCGACTTCCGCTTCGCTTCTTCAGCTACTTCCTTCATTAACTGAGATAGCATTTCATCAGTAGGTTCTTCCATACTGGTCAAACGATAGGAATTCATTTCTTTTCCAGACATAATCTATCATCTTTAGTTGAACAAATATACTCATTATCTTCTATACTAAACAAATAAAGCTTGCATTTTGCATAGCAATCAGCAAAAAACGTTTAAACAGTTTCATATATCGACTAAAAAATATCTACCTTTGCCCATCGACAACCCTTTTAATAACAGAATGATATGAAAACAGCAATTATCGGAGCAGGAAACATGGGCGGTTCTATAGCCCGTGGATTGGCAAAGGGAAGCATTATCCCCGCCTCGGATATCATAGTCTCTAATCCCTCACAAGGAAAGTTGGATGAACTGAAAGTAGAGTTTCCCGCTTTACAGATTACGCATGACAATCAGGAAGCCATTATTGGTGCCGAATTTATCATACTTGCTGTAAAACCGTGGCTCATCAAAAGCGTGCTGCGTGAATTAAAACTGAAAAGCAAGCAAATCATTATTTCTGTCGCCGCAGGCATCAACTTCGAAGAACTGGCTCACTACGTACCGGAACCTGAAATGACCATGTTCCGCATCATTCCCAATACTGCCATCAGCGAAATGGAAAGTATGACTTTGATTGCCAGCCGCAATGCTACCAAAGAACAGGAGCAACTGATGCTGGATATCTTCAACCAAATGGGACTCGCCATGCTTATCCCTGAAGAAAAATTCGCAGCTTGCACTTCCATGGCCTCCTGCGGCATTGCCTATGTACTAAAATATATTCAAGCTGCCATGCAAGCCGGCATAGAAATGGGAGTTTACCCCAAGGATGCTATGAGAATGGTGGCCCAATCCGTAAAAGGAGCAGCCGAACTGATACTGAACAATGACACACACCCCAGTGTAGAAATAGACAAAGTATGTACTCCTGGCGGTATCACCATCAAAGGCATTAATGAGTTGGAACATGACGGTTACTCTTCTGCCATCATCAATGCCATTAAAGCCAGCAAACAATAAGAGGAACAATTAATTCATTAAATAAACAACCACATGGACGAACAAATTAAGCAAATAGCAGAACGCCTCCGTGGACTTCGCGATGTACTGGAACTGACAGCCGAAGACATTGCACGCGAATGCGATATTTCTGCCGAAGAATACCGTCTCGCAGAGTCGGGAGAATTTGATATTTCCGTCAGTATGCTGCAAAAGATAGCACGCAGATACGGAGTTTCGCTGGATGCGCTGATGTTTGGCGAAGAACCGAAAATGAGTTCCTATTTCCTGACTCGTGCCGGTAAAGGGACCAGTATTGAACGTACTAAAGCCTACAAATACCAATCGCTTGCCGCAGGCTTCATGAATCGTAGCGCCGATCCATTCGTCGTGACCGTAGAACCGAAACCGGATAGCGAACCGATACATTACAACAGTCATGCCGGACAAGAATTCACCCTTGTACTCGAAGGGCGTATGATGATAAGCATCGATGGCAAAGAACTTATACTAAACGAAGGAGACAGCCTGTATTTCAACTCCAAACTGCCACATGGCATGAAAGCACTGGATGGAAAGACGGTACGATTCTTGGCAATTATCATGTAACAACTAAATGAAGAACGGAGAACAATGAATGAAGCTTAGTTCTCAATTCTCAATTCCTATAATTATGGTAGAAAGATTTTTATCGCAAACCTCTTTCACTACACAAGAGGACTTTATCAAGAATTTTAAAACAAACGTACCGGAAAACTTCAACTTCGGCTACGACGTAGTAGATGCCTGGGCTGCCGAACAACCAGACAAACCTGCATTGTTATGGACTAATGATAAGGGTGAACACCAACAGTTTACATTTGCCGACATGAAACGCTATACGGACATGACAGCTTCGTATTTCCAAAGCCTCGGCATCGGTCATGGCGACATGGTAATGTTGATACTGAAACGTCGTTTTGAATTCTGGTTCAGCATCATAGCTTTACATAAACTTGGTGCTGTCGTTATTCCTGCCACTCACTTGCTGACCAAAAAAGACATTGTATATCGCTGCAATGCTGCGGATATCAAAATGATTGTTTGTGCTGGTGAATCGGTTATCACGGATCATATTGTAGCTGCTATGCCTGATTCACCCAGCGTGAAGAAACTTGTCAGCGTAGGACCTCAAGTAGCTGAAGGATTTGATGATTTCCACAAAGGCATCGAGAATGCTGCACCTTTTGTAAAACCGGAACATCCGAATACGAATGAAGACATTTCGTTGATGTACTTCACTAGTGGAACTACAGGTGAACCGAAAATGGTTGCTCACGACTTCACATATCCACTGGGACACATTGTCACCGGTAGTTTCTGGCACAACCTGACGGAAAATAGTCTGCACCTCACTATTGCCGATACCGGTTGGGGAAAGGCTGTATGGGGCAAACTTTACGGACAGTGGATTGCCGGAGCAAATATTTTTGTATATGACCACGAGAAATTCACTCCTGCCGCCATTCTGGAGAAGATACAAGATTATCATGTAACATCTCTTTGTGCACCTCCCACTATCTTCCGTTTCCTCATTCACGAAGACCTGACGAAGTACGATCTCTCGTCTCTGCAATATTGCACTATTGCCGGTGAAGCTCTGAACCCTGCCGTATTTGAAACCTTCAAGAAACTGACAGGTATCAAACTGATGGAAGGATTCGGACAGACAGAAACCACCCTGACCATTGCCACTATGCCTTGGATGGAACCGAAGCCGGGAAGCATGGGATTACCCAACCCACAATACGATGTAGACCTGATAGACAATGACGGTCGTTCTGTGGAAGCCGGTGAACAGGGGCAAATCGTAATTCGTACGGATAAAGGTAAGCCGTTGGGATTGTTTAAAGAGTACTACCGTGATCCGGAACGTACACACGAAGCCTGGAATAATGGTATCTACTATACGGGAGACGTTGCCTGGAAAGATGAAGACGGTTATCTTTGGTTTGTAGGCCGTGCAGACGATGTGATCAAGAGCTCCGGTTATCGTATCGGCCCATTCGAAGTGGAAAGTGCCTTGATGACGCATCCCGCTGTAATAGAATGTGCCATCACAGGTGTCCCCGACGATATTCGTGGTCAAGTGGTAAAAGCTACCATCGTACTGGCTAAAGAATATAAGGGAAAAGAAGGTGAAGCACTTATCAAGGAATTGCAAGATCATGTGAAAAAAGTGACGGCTCCTTACAAGTACCCACGTGTGATTGAATTTGTAGATGAACTACCGAAAACCATCAGCGGAAAGATCCGTCGTGTGGAAATCCGGAAGAACGATACAAAATAAAGGAAAAAATATAAGGAATAGGCTACTTCTAAATCGTTTGCACCTTTTATGTTACTTTTTGATCAATTTGAGTTATTCTGTTTCCCGCAAACCGCTTACATTTGCGACCGGAAAGTACAACTAAAAGTTTTAAAGCACATGATTACAAGTAGAAAGATTTCTCAGATTAATGTTTTCGCAGGTAGCCCCTGGGAAGTGGAAAGTGTGAAGCAATTATTGAAGTCAGCTTATATCACTGCTTCAACAGAAGACAAAGGTTATGGCATTCACGTGTCTGTTCCTTGTCAGCAGTACACTGCCGCTATACGGGTTATCAGTAACCGAAAGGTTTTATAAGACTTAAGAGAAGACGAAGTGAAAAAGACTGCCCCTTGGAAACAATTCCTTCAGGGGCAGTTCTTATATCAATATACCGCTTCTCCACCTTCGGGCTTCTCACGATATTTTATATCAAAACGTCCCTCTTTGATACTCCCACCACTAAATGTGCCACTGATAATGGTTCCATCCATACGAGTAATATGGGCTTCGCCATCTTCTAAATCTTCTCTGCCGAAAGCAGCATCCGTATAAGTGCAGTTAGCTCCCTGACGAGGATTCACAAGCACCAAATGCAAACTGTTGAAGACTCCAATTTCTGCATCAATTGTAACATAATGATTTTCTTCATCGTTGAAAAAACTAACAGATGGGATGCTATACCGTCCACTGGAATATACCCAACCATCTATCAGGCAGCCTAACGTATTTTCACCGGTAGTTGTAGCTTTCGGCATCAATGTCGGGTCAACACTTTTATCCTCTTCACAGGCACAACAGCAAATCAACAGGAATAAAAATAATATTTTTTTCATAACGCTTAAAAATGATAGTTTAAACCGAAGAGTAAGGACAACTGACCGAAATAACCAGTACCGGTTTTCGGATTCTCTACATCCCACTTCTCATTATGATACTTCACTGAATAAGATTCGGAGCTGGATGCTAACCAATTCAATCGAGCAGAAGCTCCCCAATGACTCGTTAGGAAATACTCACCCGAAAGAGCCAGGTTACCGGCAAGCTTGCTCATAGATACTTTCCGTGGTTTGTCATATACCGTACTCTTATCGCGATAGAGTTGGTAACCGACCCCACCGGAAAATTGAAGTTGATAATGTTTTTGTACCATGGTTAAGGCTACCTGAGGAGCTACATAATGCATCAGAATCTTGTCTGCCCCGGTTTCATGCGTATTCTTATACGAACTTCCCTGATACAGAGCTCCTATTCCAAACTTCAGTTCCCTACCTACAATTTGTCCAAGGTAGTTAACGTCCCAGGCTACGCCTTTTCGTAAGTCACTGCGATAGGCATCTGCCCCATCAGTAATTCCCATAAAGCGCCCCAGATACCATGACGGGCCGGCATGAACAGAAAATGATGATCTTTTATCACCTGTACTCTGGGCGTACAAAGAGGTCGCCAATAAGACCCCAACAAGAAAACAAAGTAAGTCTCTCATAATAATTTGTATAGCGTCGTTTTCTTATAAATACCCCAAAATTGAAAGTACTGCATTCAAGTGATAACTATTTTTAATTAAAATAAAAATCATCGTATCCTTCTATCACCTCTTTCGCTCTATATCTTGTGTACGAAAGAATGCTTCAGAATATCGGGCTCCCCAAAGTTCGTAACGTTCAAATTGCATTTCTATCTTACGAGCGAAGTTTGTCCAGTCTTTCTTTTCTAATGGCGACCATACGTTCTCCGCCAGCGCTGACATACGTGGAAAAACAGCAAACTCAGCTTTCCAGGTGGTGGGAATATATTCCGTCCAAAGACATCCCTGTGCTCCCCAAACTAATTCTTGTTGCTGCGTTGTCAACGAATCCGGAACAATCTGAAACTCATAAACTTTCTCCAGAGATAGCGGTCCACGTGGACCAATTTCCGGCTGTATACGACTCTCTTTCAGATTGAAATACGACCAGGCAGAGCAAGTGAATATCGTACGATGGCCTGTTCGTAATGCCTTCTTCCCAAACTCCGGACGTCGCCAATTCATCACAACACAATCTTCAGAAATACCTCCTTCAAGAATTTCATCCCAGCCAATCAGAGTCTTGCCTTTCGCATTCACCACTCCTTGCACGTAATGGATAAAATAGCTCTGTAGTGCTTTTTCATCCTTCAAATTATGTTCCCGCATGAATTGTTGTGTCTCTTCGGACTCTTGCCACCAACGCTTGGCACATTCATCACCGCCTACATGGATATATTGTCCGGGAAAGAGATCGCACAATTCAGAAAAGACATCTTTCAAGAAATCAAAAACTTCCGGTTTAGGAGCCAGTACATTATTAAATTTATTGAAGATGCCCCATGTCAACGCTGCCTTTTTCGGTTCATCGGGTGTAGTACTGAACTGAGGATAAGTAGCAAGAACTGCCATACAATGACCGGGAATATCTATTTCGGGGATCACTGTGATATGCCTATCAGCAGCATAACGTATCACTTCTTTCACTTCTTCATGAGTATAATACCCACCATAAGGTAGTGGTTGGTATTTCCCCGGATAGAGTCCAAAAATTTCTCCCTCACGAACAGAACCTTTCTCCGTCAGCTCCGGGCGACATTTCATTTCAACACGCCAAGCTTGGTCATCCGTCAAGTGCCAATGGAAATAGTTGAGTTTATGCAGCGCGAGATAATCGATATACTTTTTAATGAACGATACCGGAAAGAAATGACGTACCACATCGAGATGCATGCCCCGATAGGCAAAACGGGGATAATCGTTAATCTGCACAGCCGGAAGGATAGGTAACACACCAGCACGGGTAGGTAACAATTGTATCAGTGTCTGCACACCGTAGAAAACGCCTGCTTCGTCATTACCCTCAATACGTATGCCTTCTCTTGAAGTTATCTCCAGTTGATAGCCACCAGAAATATCTCCGTTCTTCCGATTAATTAAACCGATACAAGGTGGTTCACCAGACTTCAGAGTGATGGGTTCTACCGCAGGAATACCTTTCTTCCGAGATTTACCCACCTTAGGAATTTCCGTTTGCAGCGGTATGCCGAGATAACGGTCCATATAATCCGCCAGATACGCAGCCGAAGATGCCAATGCAGGCTCCGACACACGAATCACCGTATTACGTTGGATTTGAAACTCTCCCTGTCCGGTCACGGTAGTTTCCACCGGCTCGGGAATGATGTTGAAAGGTTTCTCCTGTGCCTGCCCGGCAAGCGCAGTAAGGGCAAGGGTTGCAGTCATAATTTTCTTTAAGTACATAGATGATGATGATTTATACTGCAAATATAAGGCTTTTACGGAAAGCTGCTTAATAACTCACCCAGAATAAGGGAAAATTTTAAGTGATGCCTAAGGAAAAACATACTTTTACCTTAGGCATTTTACCTTTTTGGTACCGACAAATCTTCATCTTCCAATTGCGGGCCCGACAGTTTCCATATGGAGGCCCAGCAGCCCGCAGTTGGAAAACGGACAGCCAGCAATTAGAAAACGAAGTTTTGAACCGGTCATCCGGACATTTTCCTTTAAGCAAATCAACAAAAAGAATAGAGTAAATGCAAGTTTATCTACCTTCTACTTCCTACGCTGCTGCCTATAACACACAGAGCAGCTATCAATAAAGAGTTTAAAGCATAGCGGTATGAGATGTAGAGAGTAGAGAAGCAAGAAGATACCTAAAAGAGTAAAGCTCCATGAACAGATAGTTCACAGAGCTTTAAGATTGTTTTTTTTATTTATTCTTCCACTATATTTTTGAAAAACCTCCATCCATCTGCAATGCTATAAGCATTTTTACAGCCTCTGGGTACATATAGAACACATACACTTGTATCTACATTTTCAAAAACAGATGGATTCATACCAGATACAGATTTATATCCAATATGAATTTCTCTTATACGTGAACATCCCCAAAATACATAATCTCCAATACTAGTCACACTATTAGGGATTGTAATAGAAGTAAGACCGTAACAAGCCGAAAATGCACCTTTTCCAATACTTGTCACACTATTAGGAATAGTAACAGAAGTAAGACTTGAACAGCCCCAGAATGCATTAATACCAATTTTTGTCACACCTTTAGAAATAGTAATAGAAGTAAGACCTGAGCACCAACTGAATGCTTCCATGCCAATACTAGTCACACCGCCAGGGATAGTAATTGAAGTAAGGCGTCTACAGCACGAGAATGCCTCTATCCCAATGCTTGTCACACTGTTAGGAATCGTAATAGAAGTTAGGCCTGAACAACCAGCAAATGTCTCATTTCCGATAGTCGTTACACTATTAGGGAGCGTAATTGAGGTAAGGTATGAACAGTTATCGAATGCTCCATTTCCAAGACTTGTCACGCTATTAGGGATTGTAATAGAAGTAAAGTTTGAACTAGATAATGCCCTATCTCCAATATTAATCACACTATTAGGAATTGTAATAGAAGTCAGATTTAAACGGGACAATGACTCATCGCCAATACTTGTCACACTGTTAGGAATTGTAATTGACGGAATGTCTTCAGGACATTTTATTAGTGTCGATGCATTTTTATCATATAAAGCTCCATCTATAGATAAATATTTAGCATTGTTTTCATCCACATTAATAGAAGTAAGACGTGAGCACAGATAGAAGGCTATATCACCAATATTTGCCATATTGCCAGGAATAGCAATTGATATTTTACCCTCAGGGCACTTCAGCAGTGTCGACGCATTTTTATCATATAAAGCCCCATCTATAGATGAGTATTCAGTATTATCTTCACCCACATCAATAGAAGTAAGCTCTGTACAAAATTGGAATGCATTACTTGAAAGAGTTATTACCTTGTCAGGGATAGCAATAGAGGTAAGTCTTGAACAGCCCCCAAATGCATATTTTCCAATACTTGTCACACCGTCAGGCATAACAACAGAAGTAAGTCTTGAACATTCCCAAAATGCACCTTCGCCAATACTTGTCACACTACTAGGAATAATAATAGAAGTAAGATTATTACATAGTTGAAATGAGTAATACCCAAGTTTTGTCATATTCACTTCGGACAAATCCAAAACCTGTATTTTTTTCATTTTACGCAGAAATTCCGTATCAGTAGAGTTTAGATTTCCTGTAATCTTTAGTTTTGTGATTTCATCTTTCACAGAACTGTTAATCAACCTTGATAATGTACCTGCTGTTTCTACATGTATAACAGGAAGTGCTCCTTGCTGAATGATTTTAATATTCTGGCTAACTCCATTGCCAGAAGCAAAAGTAATATGGCTTGCTCTACTATCATCAGAAGTATTCTCTGCAATATTGAACTTAATTTTCTTAGTGGTCAAGGCTCTCGTATTCTCCACACATGAGATCCAATCCTTCCCATCATCAGCAATAGAAATCGTATAATCAATGTTAGAACTTAACTCCACTTCTATAGTTTTTCCCTTTGCATCAATTGTATATTCATTATTTCCAATAACGATAGCATCTTTTTGCACTTGTATGATGGTTAATGTATCGGCGCTTGCAGTATTATTCTTATCGAAATAGATAATTTGCGCAGAACGGCTGTCATAAGTCTCATTAGGATTGATAATATATTTCAGGGTATGGCTGGAAGCACCACGCACGGAAGCCTCATCATAAATCCAATCGACCTGTGGCATTTTTATTCCGTATTCTACATTACTTTTTATTTCTACGGTAATAGTTTCTCCTTTATCGCTTACTTCATATTTTTCTTTTGTCAATACTATGACTGCACCACCTGCCTGATAAACCTTTACGGTTTCTACATACTCTCCCTTTTTGAAGTAAATCTCACCTTCACGTTTCTCATATTCTTCATTTGCTGCAATAGAGAAAGTATGGTTATGAGTAGTTAAAGCACGTGTGTTAGTTTCAGTAATCCAACTTTTTGCCGTTTCTGAAATTTCCATTTGATAGTCAATATTTGACTTTACTTCTACATTAATAGAACCACCTTCTTGGACGATTTCAAATTTATCTGTGGTCACAAGTATCGCCTCTTTGCATTTTTGTATAATAGTGAAAGTTTGGCTTGCAGTTCCTGCCTTAATGGTTACAGACACACTTCGGTCGTCATAATCCGAATTATCAAGAGTAGTAAACTCAACTGACGCCTCACCTTTTTTACCGCTCGCAACCGATGCCGTACACCATGTTGAACCGCCCGTAGTGGAGGCTATATTCAGCGTCCAATCAGTATTAGTGGTGAAACTAACAGATTTTATACTTCCTTCTGCTGCAAAAGCCAAGCCATTTGTGATAATACTTGAATCAATAGTAATTGTAGGATTTTTATCAGGACCAAGATCATCCTGTTCATTACCATCACTGCAAGCTGCAAAATTTATACTAACAAGCATAGTGATTAAAACCAGTCCCAATAACCTAAATGTTCTCATAGTATTCTAACTTTAAATGTATAGTAGCGAGGGTATCTGATTCGGACTTCTATCTGGTATAGAAAGCAAAGGAGATGCCTAAAAGAAAAAGCTCCATAAATCAATGACTCATGGAGCTTTAAACAAGTACTCGAAGCGGGACTTGAACCCGCACAGCCGCAATGGCCAAAGGATTTTAAGTCCTTCGTGTCTACCATTCCACCATTCGAGCATCCTATAAAGGAGAGCGGAAAACGAGACTCGAACTCGCGACCCTAACCTTGGCAAGGTTATGCTCTACCAACTGAGCTATTTCCGCATTTGGAGAACGGGTGCAAAGATAAACAGTTTTCCCGTTTCTGCCAAATTTTTTTTTATAAAAGTACAGTACTCGCAGCGGGACTTGAACCCGCAGAACCTTTTACCTGCCCAGCAACTCTTTCTCCGCAGCTTGCATGGTCTCAAAATTGAAACCATCTACCACTTTCTGCATCAGGGCAGAGACTTCATCGTTGCAAAGGTTTCCGATACTGCCTTCATGGGTATGGTGCACCTCTTTGCTGTGCGAGAAGTTTCCGGCTTCAATATCCAGTCCCACCTTCTTGTAGGCATCGCGGAAAGGCATCCCTTCACGTGCCAAGCGGTTGACTTCCTCCACACTGAAAATAAGCAGATACTTGTCATCATCAAGAATATGTTCGTTCACCTTGATTTCATTCATAATGTAAGTCGTCATCTGCAGACAGTCTTTCAGTTCCTGAAAAGCAGGAAGGAAAACTTCTTTGATAATCTGCAAGTCACGGAAATAGCCGGAAGGAAGATTGTTGGCTATCATCATAATCTGCTGGGGAAGGGATTGCAGTTTGTTGCACTTGGCACGCGTCAGTTCAAAGACGTCCGGGTTCTTCTTGTGAGGCATGATGCTGGAGCCGGTAGTGCAATCGTCCGGCAGCTTCACAAAACCGAAGTTCTGACTGTTGAACATACATGCGTCAAAAGCCAATTTCGATATGGTTCCGGCCACACTGGCAAGGGCGAAAGCTACATTACGCTCCATCTTGCCACGCCCCATCTGGGCATACACTACGTTGTAGTTGAGGGAATCAAATCCCAGAAGACGGGTAGTCATCGTACGGTTCAGCGGGAACGAGGAACCGCATCCCGCAGCAGAACCCAAAGGATTGCGGTTGCACATCTTGAAAGCTGCCTGAAGGAACATCATATCGTCCACCAGGCTCTCGGCGTATGCCCCAAACCAAAGTCCGAAAGAAGACGGCATGGCTATCTGCAAGTGTGTATAACCCGGCATCAGTACATCCTTGTAGCGTTCGCTCTGCATAATCAGCACATGGAACAATTGTTCCACAGCCTCCGCCACTTCCTTTATCTCTGCACGGGTAAAGAGCTTCAAATCGAGCAACACCTGTTCGTTGCGCGAACGTCCGCTGTGTATTTTCTTACCTATATCACCCAAGTTGCGCGTCAACATAAGTTCCACTTGTGAGTGAACGTCTTCCACTCCCTCTTCTATCACAAATTCTCCACACTCGGCCATCGCATAGATTTTCTTCAATTCGGCCAGCAATTGCCGCAGTTCTTCCTTCGTCAACAAGCCAATGCTTTCGAGCATTGTGATGTGCGCCATGGAACCCAGCACATCGTGCTTTGCCAAATAAAGGTCCATTTCACGGTTACGGACGACAGTGAAGC